>Ga0066364_10000067_pt1 | contig 16621 bp, 12 predicted proteins | sample Knorr_S7_td_Surf_FD_70970 | JGI IMG/M metagenome (GOLD analysis project Ga0066364, IMG submission 70970) | Marine microbial communities from Southern Atlantic Ocean transect - Knorr_S7_td_SurfaceA_ad_6m_LV_A | ecosystem: Environmental > Aquatic > Marine > Oceanic | place: Southern Atlantic...
CTTCGGTAAATCTTGAGAGAAAGCACGCTGCAGTAATCGTTCCTGCACCACCATCACCTATATTTGCAAGATCTGCAAAGTTAGATTTTGTACATGATTGATATTCATCCCAAAGTGGTAACTGCCAAGCTTTATCAAAAACATTTTGTCCAGATTCAAGAATTCTATCAGCTAATTTTTGATTATTAGTCATGAGACCGGACCCATGTTTTCCAAGGGCTACTACGCATGCACCAGTCAAAGTAGCAATATCAATTACACATTTTGGATTATATCTTTCAACATATGTCAGAGCATCACATAAAACTAGTCTGCCTTCAGCATCTGTATTGAGAATTTCAATGGTTTGTCCTGACATAGATGTAACAACATCTCCAGGTTTTGTCGCTTTGCCAGATGGCATATTCTCTGCGCAAGCCATCACCCCTATGACATTTACTTTTGATTTAAGTCTTGCAAGGACTTGCATGACACCAAATACAGATGCAGCTCCACCCATATCCCATTTCATTTCATCCATAGCTCTACTTGGTTTCAATGATATTCCCCCAGTATCGAATGTAATACCTTTCCCTACCAATACAACAGGTTTGTTTGATCTCGCATCGCCTTTGTATTCTATTATCATCATTCTAGGGGGTTCGATGCTACCACGTGCTACAGATAAATAAGAACCCATTTTTAACCTTTCAAGGTCCTTCTCATTGAGTGATTTAATTTTGAGTTTTGGGAAGTATTTTTTTAACTGCTTAACTTTTGATTCAATTTTTCTAGGTGTGCAATGATTTGCAGGCAGATCTCCTAAAAACTTAGTTGCATTCATACCTTCACCAATTGCATGACCGGTCTTTATATCTTGTAAAAGTTTTTTAGAAACAGCAATACTTTTTTTGAAACTTATAAAGTTGACTTTTCGTAAGCTTTTCTTTTTTATTGTCTTATTTTTTGTCTGATTAAATATATATGAGTTCGCTTCTAGTGTTCTTGATCCAATTTCTAATAAGTTTTTATGTTTGTTATCAAGCATATCATCGTTTATGGCAATGGAAATCTCAGCAAACTTTTTATATTCTTCTGTCTTTGAGGATATCTTTTTGAAAAATGTGATCCAAGCATTTAAATCTTTTTTAGTGTCAGGCTGTTTGACAAGAACTAAATTCTTAATCTTTAAGTATGGTATTTCAATAAAAAATTCTGTTCCATTTGATGAATTGATAGATTTAATTGCATTCTTGATCATGCTGACTATCAAACTACCTGATGATTTCTTTTCAAGAGTCTGAATTATTGACTGGATAAGAGGATCATTATTCGAGTTTTTAGATACTCCAACAAAAAGAAGAGAAGAAGCAAATCCCTTTAGACTATTTTGATCAAGATTTTTATAGTTAATGTTTGATAATACTTTATATGTCATTCAGTTTCTCCGTTTATACTAGATACAAAATGTTATTGTAAACGAACATTCCATATAGATATGCAAACAAGTGCCATTATTTCAAAACATTTCAACATTAAAGTTTTCCAGACATTTCTAGTTACACTTTTTACAATGTTTGGGATTTTAATGATTTCAAGACTGACTGGTTACTTTGAGAAAGCATCTAGAGGTGAATTGGAATTAAGTAACATTTTCTTTGTTGTTTTATTACGACTGCCTGATTTCCTCTCTTTTCTTATACCATTCTCGATTTTCGTAAGTTTAATAGTTGTTATTTCAAGAAAATTTCAAAATAATGAAATTTATGCTGTCTATAATTTAGGAGTATCCCCAATAAGACACGCATTATTTCTGTGGAAACAAATCATCATAGTTATTCTGGTTGTTGGTTCATTGAGCATATACATTGGCCCATATGCAAAGAGTATCTCTGAAACCTACTTTAATGATCAAACTGCAAAAGATTATTTTGGAGCATTTGAACCTAATAAGATAAACAAGATCCCAAATAGCAATAGTTTTATCTTCTTTGATGAGGGAGCTGATAATATTTTTAAAGATGTTATATTCATAAATGATGATGCAAGCGCACTCACAATAATTGAATCAAGTTTTTTAGAGTATAAATATTTAGATAATAAAATAGATCTAAGCTTTAAAGATGGAAAGTTTTTTCCAAATTTAAATACATCTTCCATAGTATCAATTAATTTTCAGAACTTTGATCATTCAGTAAGTATTGTCACTTCCACTCCTGCGAGATTCACATTTAATAAGGTTTTTGATTTGGATGGCGGTATTGCTTTTATTGATATGCAGTGGCGTATATCGTTTGTAATTATGACAATTATATTAATATTTTTAGGATTCAATCTTGGTAAAGTAAAAGCCAGATCATCAAGTTCATCAAATATTCTTTTAGGACTATTTATATATATTTCTTATTTGGCATCATTAATATTATTCAGAGATTCATATTCAGGAATTAATCAATTTTTTTATATTGGATTGTGGCCAATTCATTTAATCTTTTTAACTTTTACACTTACTTTTGTATTTAAAGATTTTAGAAATTCCTTATTTCAAAAGATTCATTCAAAAAATTTACTAGCTTTGTTGGTATTCATGATGATTGTTATTTTTATATGGATTTTCTTAGAGTGAATTACATTTTTTACAGACACTTATTTTTTAGGTCCTTATTAACTGCGATTGCAGTTGTCATGTTTCTTTTTTTATTTGATTTGTTTATATCTCTTGCAACAAATTCTGATATGTTTAATGATAATTTTTCAAAGATTTTGACGGATCAGTTAGATTCAAGCTTTAGGAATGTGCTTCAATATTTCGAGATCTTAATGCTCATTGCTGTTCTTATAAGTTTGGCTAGATTTCGTGAATCTGGTAACCTCAACTTTTTACAATCCCTCAGTATTTCACCATTTAAAATATTACTATTATCCAGCTTTGGACCAGTCTTGCTTTCATTGTTATTTATGTATGCTGGACAGAAAGATAATTTGCCAAATAAATTATCGTCAAAGAATGATTACTTTCTGATTTCAGATAAAGCAATTTTTCATCACCAACCTGAAGAACAAAAAATATTTAAGCTTTCAGAAGATAATGCATTAGAAGTTATATACAGCAGAGCAAATGAAGAAAATGTTTTCAATATTTCATATATAAGCAGAGGCTTAAAAGAAAGTAGATCAGTGATAGACAGCATTTCTTATAATAATCTTGTGTTGCCAAAAGAAAGTGAAGACAATTTAAAACTAAAACTCCTACCATTTACTACTATCGGAGTTATTTTTCTTTCCTCTCTGTTGGTATTTTCTCAAGCGAGGGTGATTAGTGTTGGAAGAGTAATTATATACGGCCTATTGATTGGTTTTAGTTACAAGGTATTTGATGACTTAATTCAAGCTATTTTTATGGCATTTTCTTTTCAATCGATACTTCAATATATTATTCTGCCAGTAGTCTTTTTTGTCTTAGGAGTATACGGTCTCAAAAAATCTACTAAATTTTAATCAATTTAGTTTTAGAAAGATAATCGCTTAGTGAAAGTTTATTAACATTAAAGTTGATTAGTATTAGTAGCAAACCAAAAGTTACAAATATCAGACAGTTGACTAAAAATCTTATGATCGTCTGATATAGCAATATCGAATTACCATCAGTACTTTTTATCTTGATCATCCAAACTTTCATTCCTAAGGTTTGACCACCATTCATCCAGAAGAATGCAAAAAATCCCCATGCAGAAACAAGTGCAATTAATATTCCAAAATTTGGACTCAAGGTTTCCATACCATTAGCAAAGAATGCTATAGAGCCAACAAAAAACCATACTCCAATTAATAACATAAAATCATAGATTCCAGATAAGAATCTTGATGTAAAAGATGGAAGGACTTCTTCATTATTCATGGGATATAATCAATCTATACGTTATGAATGAAAAAGCAACTTTTTTTGGGCACCCCATAGGACTAAGGACTTTATTTCTAACAGAGATGTGGGAAAGGATGTCTTATTATGGAATGAGAGGCATTATGGTATTGTTCATGACCGCCGGAATGTCTGACCTTAATCCAGGATTAAATTTTTCTGCAGCTGAGGCTAATGCAATATATGGAGCATATATTGGTCTTGTATATTTTATGGTTGTGCCGGGTGGATGGCTTGCAGATAATATATTTGGTCATCAAAAAGCAGTTCTGGCAGGTGCGATGATCATAACATTAGGTCATTTCACACTAGCAATCCCAATCATACAAACTTTCTTTCTAGGTTTACTATTTATTATCTTAGGAACAGGTCTTCTTAAAGGAAATATTTCTACAATTGTGGGCAGACTTTATGAGCATAATGATTCAATGCGAGATTCGGGTTACACCATATTCTATATGTCAATAAATATAGGTTCAGTACTTGGATTTCTAATATGTGGCGGCTTAGGTGAGAAATTAGGTTGGCATTGGGGTTTTGGAGCCGCTGGCTTTGGAATGGCGTTTGGTGCATATCAGTTTTTTAAATATAGGCACTTGTTGGGTGATGCAGGAGCAAAACCCAATGATATGAGCATAGCTTCTAGAACAAAATATAAAAATATTTTTTATATTGTTTCCTTGGTATTAGCTGTATTAATAATTCTTTTATTTTTTGGCTTTTTCTCAATTGATCCGGTTTCATTTGCTGAAAGTTATGCCTATTTTTTAATAATAATTGCCGGTCTTTACTTTGTTTTTCTTTTTATTTTTGCAGGATTGACGCCCGCTGAAAAGAAAAATCTTTTATTGCTCTTTTTCTTATTTCTTGGTGCAGCTGCTTTTTGGTCAGGATTTGATCAGTCTGGTGGATCATTAACCTTATTTGCTCGAGATTTCACTAATTTAGATTTTTTTGGATATCTTTTACCTGTTAGTTATATCAATTTGATCAATCCAATTTTCGTTGTAATTTTTGCCCCAATTTTTGCTGGGATATGGACTAATTTAGCGTTGAAAAATCTTGATCCCTCATTGCCAATTAAATTTGCAATAGGATTATTTTTTATGTCAATAAGTTTTATTGTCATGATTTATGCAGTGGAAGCTGCAATTACATATGGTCAGGTTGGTATTCAGTGGCTGCTGATAACATATCTTTTACATACATGGGGTGAACTTGCTTTATCACCAATCGGCTTATCAGCATTTTCAAGATACTCACCAAAAAAATATACTGGCCAGATGTTTGGCTTGTGGTTTACTGCAAGTGCAATAGGAGGTGTTCTTGCTGGTATTCTTGGAGGAGAGGCAACAAACGAAGGTTTAGAATCTATGTCACCAATCTTTTCATTTATGATCACTTATTATCTCGTTATTGGAGCTTTCTTGTTAGCGTTAGCACTTTTCATTAAACCGGCCAAAGATTTAAAATAGGAGTTAGTTGAAAAGATGACCGCTTGCAGTTAGGTTGAATTAATTTCTTCAAGAATTCCGAGATATATTTTCTCTGTTTTTTCTAGATCACTAATTGGTATTTGTTCATCAATCTGATGAATTGTTTTATTTAAAGGACCTAACTCAATAACTTGTGTACCCATTGGTGCAACCCATCTGCCATCTGATGTTCCACCACCATTGTTTATAATCGCTTTCTTTCCATTAACTTTTTCTAGAACATTTTGAATCGAATTTATAAATTGATCTTTTTCAGTAAAATATGGTTCAGCATTCTGCACCCATTCAATTTCATATTTGAATTCACCGTCATTTAAAATTTTTTCAATTCTACTTTTAAGCTCTCCCACTTTTGATTCTGGACTAAATCTCAAGTTAAAAATCATATTTAGGTCTTTTGGTACAACATTTGTGGCGCCAGTACCTGAATTTATGTTTGAAACTTGAAAAGTAGTTGGCTCAAAGAACTTATTTCCCTTATCCCATACTATATTTGATAATTTTTCAATTATTTCGCCTGAATGATGGATTGGATTTATTGCTTTATTTGGATATGCCACATGACCTTGTTTACCAATAACCGTTAAGTAGCCTGTAAGCGAACCTCTTCTTCCTCGTCTTATAACATCACCAACAACCTCTGAGGAACTGGCTTCACCAACTAAGCAATAATCAATGAATTTTTCTTCATTCATTAATCTTGAAATAATTTTGTCAATCTTCCCGTCATCAATTTCACCTTCTTCATTGCTAGTTAGTAATATCCAGATTTGAAAATTTGGATCCTTAACTTTATCAAGAAACTTTGAAGTTGCTGAAATGAAGGCAGCTATACTTGATTTCATATCAGCTGCACCTCTACCAAATAAAATATCATTTTCAACGACGGCATCATATGGATGATGTTTCCATTCATCAATAGGACCTTCCGGCACAACATCTGTATGACCAAGAAAACAAAAAATCGGACCTTTTTCTCCAATAGTCGCAATTAAATTCTCAACATTTTTATAGTTATCAAAATTAATATCAAAACCCATTTTAGATAATTCACTTTGAATGATATGAAAACAACCATTATCATTTGGTGAAATAGACTTCACTTTGATTAAATTTTTTGCTATTTCTAAGACATCCATTTAATTTTTATGTAGTTCAGGATTTAGACTAGAATCTTTTGAATTCGATATAGCCTCAACAACTCCTGTCATCGAATTTCTTCTAAATAAGATATCTGACATCCCAGATAGGTCAGCTGCCTTAATCTCTTGAATTTCGTCATCTTTTAAAAATTGTAGTTTTGTACCTGCTGTTAAATAAAGACCTGCCTCAACAATACAATTATTACCAAGTGGAATGCCCAATCCAGAATTCGCTCCCAACAAACAATTCTCTCCAATAGATATTTTTATATCATTTCCACCTGATAGAGTACCCATTGTGCTAGATCCACCTCCAAGATCAGAGTTTGCACCAACAATAACACCTGAAGAAATCCTGCCCTCAACCATAGCAGGCCCAAGTGTACCAGCATTAAAATTAACAAAACCCTCGTGCATTACAGTGGTGCCCTCAGACAAATAAGCCCCTAGTCTAACTCTTGCGGAGTCTGCAATTCTTACATTTTTGGGAATGATATAGTCAGTAAGTCGCGGGAATTTATCAAGCGAATGAATTCTTATATCAAACTTTTTTTGATTTTTTAAATTTATGAGCTCATCAGGAGAGTAGGGACCATCACTCGTCCACGCGATCGTTCTAAGAAATTTAAAAAGTCCATCTAGATTAAGTGTATTTGGCAAAAACATTTTTAATGATAGTAAATATAACTTTAAATATGCTTCTTCTATAGATGCAATTGGTGAGTCCTGATCCAACAATACTTTGACACTCAGATATCCATTTTTATCAATATTTTTTGATACTTCTTGCGAAGCAACTGAATCATATTCATCTGAGGTTCTAGACACTATTTTTTCAAAATGAACATTTAATAGCTCACCTTTTGAATCAACTTTCCCATAACCTAAAGCAATAATTGGAAAATTTATTTTTGTATCTTTCATTTTTTACAATTTCAAAAGAACTTTTTGTAATCTAGCACATTTATTTTTACTAACATTAGATTCAGTTTTTCTGTCAAATACATAGAAATTATCTTCTACCCTTTCACCAAGTGTCGTTATTCTTGCTGAATCCACATCGATTTTATTCTCATAAAATATTTTTGCAATTCTAGATAGTAAATTAGCAGTATCTAATGCTTCTATTGTTATCACAGTCTTATTTGATTGTAAGTCATTATGAATTTCAACATGAGTTTTAAATGAGAACGGGTTTGATACTTTACCTATTTTTAAAATATCTAATTTTTCTTCATTAAAAGCTTTTTTAATTCTATTAGTTATTTTTTTAAGGTCATCATTATTTAACTTATTTCCTAATTTTCTGTGTTTTATTAAAAATGTATTTATTGCTATCTTCCCGTCTTTAGATGTATTAATGTTTGCATCAATAACCTCAAGTAAAAGGGTGTTTAAAATATTACAAATTCTTAAAAATAAGCCTGACATGTTTTTTGAGATAAGATTTAGCTTCAAGTAATCTATATTTTTTTCAACCAATATCGAAACCCCACTTGCATTAAGAGTTTTTAACAGATGAAAATGTTTTTCCAAAGATCGTAATGAAGTTTTCTGAAAATATATATCAGGCATTTGCATTAAAATGTCTTTTGTTTTTTTATTTTGTACTGAAAACATCGTATTCAGCTTATTTTTTTTCTCATTGATATTAGACTTATCTCCAATGCGAATTTCTTTATTAAGAATTTTTCTTGATGAAAAATATAGTTGTTTTAGTACGTTATGTTTCCATGAATTCCATAATTCTTCATTCGTGCCTCTTATGTCATTGATTGTAAGAAGATATAAATAATCTAACTTTTCAACAGTATCTACTGTTATAGTAAAATTTTTTGCAGTCTTCAAATCATAAACATCCATTCTCTGTGCAACAGAAGACATGAATAAATGATTCTCTATCAACCAGCTTATTAAGGAGCTATCACTTTTATTCATCTTTGATCTAAGAGCAAATTTCTTAAAAATTTTTATTCCAATCTTTGAGTGATCTCCACCCTTACCTTTACCCAGATCATGAAAAATGCCTGCTAAATAGAGAATTTCTATTTTGGGTAATCTACGTATTAACTCACATTCCACTTTTAAAGTTTGATCCACTTTATTGATAAACATTTGCCTCATATTTCTCACAACTTTAAAAGTATGTTCATCAACTGAGTATGAGTGAAATGTATCGAATTGTATTTGTCCTTCAATTTCTCCAAATTCTGGAATTAATTTTTTTAAAAGACCCAGCTGTTTTAATTTTTTTAAAATTGATGAAAGGTTATATTTTGAGGTTAAAAGCTTGATGAAACTTTTTTGGATATTTGAGCTTAAAAATTCTTGATCTTTAATCTTTCTCATCGAGGATTTGATCGAACTTAAGGTTTTCAAATCTATATAAAATTCTTTATTCCTATTACCTATTTTATGAAAAATATCTAAGATATCCTTTAAGAACAAATTTTTAGTTTTAATTGATTTATTTTTTTTGTTATTTTTAAAGTTTTCATGGCAGTATTGAATAAATAATTCATTAAAATCAGATATTGTTGATGCAATTCCATAGAAATCTTTCATGAACAACTCTACACTTGATAGACTTTTCCTATTCTGATGTCCCAGCTTTCTTGCTATTGATATTTGATAGTCAAAATTAATCCTATTAGTGCCATACTCATAGTTAAGAAAATATCTAAGCACTTTAATTTTGTTGTAATCAGTTATAATGTTTTTCCAATCATTCGCGTTAATTATTGGAATATTTGTCCGATCAAAATTGTGATGATTAAAACAAACTTTTAGCATCCAAATAACTACATGCATGTCTCTAATACATCCTGGAGACTCTTTCAAGTCAGGCTCTAAGTTGAATTCTGTAAGATTAAATTTTGAATATCGAATAATCTGTTCCTGATACTTTAATTTGAAAAACTTCTTTGGAGAGTATATTTTTTCTATCTTTTTAATTTGATAATCAAATTTTTCCTGAAATTGATTTTGTTTAAAAATAATTCTTGAAGATAGATAAGATGTATATTCTTTTAAATCATCCTTACAAAGACGCTTAATATCACTAAAAGTCCTTACAGAATGAGATACTTTAATATCTTGATCCCAGCACCATGTGATGAATTTACTTAGTAGTTTTGATTTAGTTTTACTTTTTTTTGAGACATCAATTATTGATAGATCAATATCAGAATTTGGAAAAACTTCTTTTCTACCGTATCCTCCAATTGCTAAAAAAATGTAATATCTATCTAGTCCTAGTGCTTTAACCATCTCTTCTATACTATGATCAATTGCCTTAGTTCTTAACAAAAGAAATTTGTTAACTTTTTTTTGATCCTTTGAATAGATTTCTTTAATTTGAGATGCAAAATCTTGATCAATGAATTTTAGTTTATCAATCAAGAGCTTCTTCGGACCTTTTAGTCAAAACATCATACCCATCTTGTGTAACAGCAACTGTATGTTCCCACTGAGCAGAGTTGCGCCCATCCTTTGTTACAACAGTCCATCCATCATTCAGTACTTTTGTTCGTTTATCACCTTGATTAATCATTGGCTCAATTGTAAAACAAAGACCAGGTTCCATTTCTAAGCCTGAATCTCTTCTGCCAAAATGTAAAATTTGAGGTTCATCATGGTAAATTTGTCCTATTCCATGACCACAATAATCCTCAACAACAGAGTAGTGATTATTTTCAGCATGTGATTGAATAGCGGAACCAATATTGCCTAATCTTGCTCCGGGTCTTACTTCATTAATTCCTAGATATAAACATTCTTGTGTAACTTTTACTAATCTTTGATTATGTGGCTCAGGTTTTCCAATTAAAAACATTTTGGAAGTATCACCATGCCATCCATCTTTTTTTACAGTAACATCAATATTCATTATGTCTCCATCTTTAAGTATTTTTTCATCACTTGGAATTCCATGACAGATAACTTGATTGACGCTTGCGCATATAGTTTTCTGATAACCCCTGTAACCAATATTGGCAGGTACTGCTTTCTGAACTTCTGTTATGTGTTGAAAACATAAATCGTCAAGGTATTTTGTGCTAACTCCTGATTTTACGTGTTCAGTAATCATATTTAGCACCTCAGCAGCAAGCTGACAGGCATACCTCAATTTCTCAATTTCATCTTTTGACTTAAGCTGAATTTTCACTTTTTTTAATATATTTGTGGACGAGTGTACATTATATATGTAAAGTATAATTTTAATGCGAGTCTATTTTTTTAGCCCATTAAAAATCAACATTTCCTCAGTAATTTTTAATTATTTTACTAATCCATCTTTAGTAGCATGACAACATTTCCTGCATATATTTACCTTGAGAATGGTAATTATTTTGAGGGATTAGGATTTGGAAAGGAAAAATTTGAAATTGCTGAATTAGTATTTAATACCTCATTAACCGGTTACCAGGAAATAATGACAGATCCCTCATACCAAAAACAAATAATAACATTCACCAATCCTCACATTGGGAATACTGGAATAAATAATGAAGATAACGAATCACAAAAAATTTATGCAAGCGGAATGATAATAAGATCATTGTCATCTAGTGCCAGTAATTGGCGTTCAGAAATGCAGCTATCTAAATTTATGCTTGATAATAAATGTATTGGCTTGTCTGAAATAGATACAAGGGCAGTTGTAAATATTCTAAGATCTGAGGGATCTTTAAAGTCAGTAATAGCATCTAAGTCAGTTTTACCAATAAAAGATGCGGGATCAGAATTAAAAAAATTTGGCGGACTTGGTGGACTAGACTTAGCAAAGGAGGTTTCTACAAGCGATTCCTATAAATGGGACGAGGGAGTTTGGCCAAACAGAAATATATCTAAAGATTCAAACCATATTGTGGCTTATGATTACGGAATAAAAGAAAACATCTTACGTTTGCTAGCAGAGCATGTTGGCAAAGTTACGGTTGTAAATGCAGAGCTACCTATGACTGAGGTCCTAAAAATGAATGTGGATGGCATTTTCTTATCAAACGGTCCTGGCGATCCAGAACCGTGCAATTACGCAATAGAAAATATAAAACTAGCACTTGAAAAACGTATTCCTATTTTTGGAATATGCTTAGGGCATCAGCTTCTTGCAATTGCAGGAGGTTGTGAGACTTTCAAAATGAAGTTTGGTCATCATGGTGCTAATCATCCGGTTAAAGACATGAAAACAAATGAAGTATTTATAACCAGTCAGAATCATGGATTTGCAGTAAAAAAAGAAACAATTCCAAGTAATATTTCTGTTACACATTTGTCGCTATTTGATGATTCAATCCAAGGTATTGAATTTATTGATTCACCTGCTTTTAGTTTTCAAGGACATCCTGAAGCGAGCCCTGGACCACATGAATTGATAAGCCTGTTCAAAAAATTTAAAGACCTCATTAACAAAGAAAATGCCAAAAAGAAATGATATCCACAAAATAATGATCATTGGCGCCGGACCAATCATTATTGGTCAAGCATGCGAATTTGATTATTCTGGAGCTCAAGCCTGCAAAGCATTGAGAAAAGAGGGCTTTAAGGTTGTTCTAGTTAATTCTAATCCTGCAACAATCATGACTGACCCAATGATGGCAGATAAAACATACATTGAACCCATTGAGTGGGAGTCAATAGCAAAAATAATTGAAATCGAGAGACCTGACGCATTATTGCCGACCATGGGAGGACAGACTGGTCTAAATACTGCTCTTTCTCTAGCAAAGAATGGAGTACTGAAAAAATTTAATGTTGAGTTAATTGGCGCTAAAAGAGAAGCAATTGATAAAGCCGAAGATAGAGAGCTTTTTGATAAAACAATGAAATCCATCGGAATTGAAACACCTAGATCTGGAATAGCTCACAGTATGAGTGATGCATATGCAGTTCAAAAAGATATTGGATTTCCATGCATTATAAGACCTTCATTTACGCTGGGAGGTACAGGAGGAGGTGTTGCTTATAATATTAAAGAATTTGAAGAAATTTGTAAAAAAGGTTTGAGTTTATCTCCAACAAATGAATTGTTAATTGATGAATCATTAATTGGTTGGAAAGAATATGAATTGGAAGTTGTAAGAGACAAGCATGACAATTGCATAATAATTTGTTCAATTGAAAATATTGATCCAATGGGTATACATACCGGTGATTCTATAACTGTCGCACCATCTCAAACATTAACTGACAAAGAATACCAACAACTTCGAAATCAGTCTTTTAAAATTCTTAGAGAAATTGGAGTAGATACGGGAGGAAGTAATGTTCAGTTCGCTATAAATCCTGATAATGGAAAGATTGTTGTAATTGAGATGAATCCTAGAGTTTCTAGATCCTCTGCGCTTGCTTCAAAAGCAACAGGATTTCCAATAGCTAAAGTCGCAGCACTCTTAGCTGTAGGTTACACACTTGATGAACTTAAAAATGACATTACTCAAGGTTTAACGCCAGCTTCTTTTGAACCATCTATAGATTATGTAGTTACCAAAATACCTAAATTTGCTTTTGAAAAATTTCCACAAGCAAACTCAAGACTCACAACACAGATGAAATCAGTTGGTGAGGTAATGTCCATTGGACGCACTTTTCAGGAATCTTTTCAGAAAGGCATACAAAGTTTGGAAGAAAACCTGTCAGGCTTTGAATCAATCATCGATGAATTTAATGATCAAAATGAGACCTTACAGTATGAACTCACTTTTGCAGGTTCTAATAGGTACTTATTCATTGCGGATGCATTTAGATTGGGTTGGTCAGAGGAACGAATCCACTCACTTACAGGTATTGATCCATGGTTTTTGGCACAATTTAAAGACTTGATTGATCAAGAAAACAACCTCTTAGGAAAGACAATAGATTCCCTAGATTTTGAGGAATTGTTATTTTATAAGAAAAAAGGTTTTTCAGATAAAAGATTAGCCTTTTTGATGAGAACCTCAGAAAAAAATGTGAGGAACTTACGTGTTTCACTGGGTGTCATTCCATCATTTAAAAGGGTAGATACTTGCGCTGGAGAATTTGCAACAGAAACGGCATACATGTATTCAACTTATGACGGAAGTTGTGAAGCTAATCCATCTAAACAAAAGAAAGTTATAGTATTAGGTAGCGGTCCTAACAGAATAGGTCAGGGCATTGAATTCGATTACTGTTGCGTACATGCATCTCAAGCAATCCAAGAGGCAGGTTTTGAATCAATAATGATAAATTGCAACCCTGAAACAGTTTCAACTGATTATGACACCTCAAACCGTTTATATTTTGAGCCAATCACAGAAGAAAAAGTTCTTGACATTATTGAAATTGAAAAACCTCTTGGGGTAATTATTCAATTTGGTGGACAAACACCGTTAAAGCTTGCAGATTCTCTTTCAAAGCATAACATTAATATCTTAGGTACAAGTATTAATGCTATTGATATTTCTGAAGACAGAAAAAGATTTCAGGAGTTGCTTAAAAAGCTTAAGTTAAATCAGCCAATGAATATGACTGTGCTAAATGAGGATGAGGCACTCACTGCATCAGATAAAATCGGTTTTCCGATTGTTGTAAGACCGTCATATGTTCTTGGTGGAAGAGCTATGGAATTGGTGCATAACTCTAAAGAGCTTAAAAAATATTTACACGAAGCTGCAGAAATATCTAATGACAAACCGATTTTACTTGACCGATATCTTGATAATGCCGTTGAATTAGATGTTGATGTTATTTCAGATGGAAAGCATGTAAGAATTGGTGGAGTCCTTCAGCATATAGAACAAGCAGGAATTCATTCTGGTGACTCTGCATGTTCTTTGCCACCATATAATTTGGATAAAAAATTAATCTTAGAAATAATAGATCAATCAACAAAACTCGCTCATGAACTTAAAATCGTTGGACTTATGAATGTACAATTTGCTATCAAAGACGAGACGGTATTTATTATCGAAGTTAACCCTAGGGCATCTAGAACAGTCCCATTTATTTCAAAAGCTATTGGGCAATCTCTTGTAAAGGATGCAACTTTGGCTATGCTTGGTAACAGCGTCAAGGATAAAGATTATTTTATAAATCTTTCTCCAAACTTTTTTTATGTAAAAGAGGCTGTTATGCCATTTGATAAGTTCCCACTCGTTGATCCAATATTAGGTCCAGAAATGAAGTCAACTGGAGAAGTAATGGGTATTGGTAAAACATTCGGTGAGGCTTATTCGAAAGCACAATTATCAGCTAAGAAACCCCTAAAAACTGGTGGAAGAGCATTTATAAGCGTCAAAGATAATGATAAAAAATATTTAGAGGAACTAATACCTGAATTAAATAGTTGCAACTTTAGTTTTTTAGCAACAAGAGGTACAGCAGAAGCCATTAAAAAGCTTGGATTTGAGGTTGATATGATTAATAAAGTGACTGAGGGAAGACCTCATATAGTTGATGAATTATTAAATCAGAAGGTTGATTTAGTTATAAACACAACTGAGGGTCGTCAATCCATAACTGATTCTGCTTCAATAAGAAAAACTGCTCTGCAAAATAAAATTTTTTGTACTACAACAATTTTTGGAGCTTTTGCATTAATCCAAGCTTTTCATGTAGAAAAAAGCGATTGGCAATATGAAGCTATACAAGATATAAAATAAATTATTTTCATTGATATAATCCCCTTATGGATAAAGTCCCCCTAACAAAGATTGGTTACGATAAAATAAAAGAAAAACTTCAATTTTTGAAATCAAAAGAACGTCCAAGAATATCAAATGCTATTTCTGAAGCCAGAGCACATGGTGATTTAAAAGAAAATGCTGAATATCATGCAGCAAAAGAGGAACAAGCACTAATTGAAAAAAAAATTAGTGAGATCGAGAATGCTTTATCAATATGTCAAATTATTGAGGTCTCAGAAATCCCATATACTGGAAAAGTGGTTTTTGGTTCAACGGTGAAAGTATATGATTTGGTAAATGATAGAGAATTGAAATATAAAATTGTAGGTAATCTTGAATCTGATCCTTCAAATGGACATATTTCTATAGATACTCCAATTGCTAAAGCTTTAATTGGTAAAAATGAGAGCGAAGTTGTTGAAGTGGTTACTCCATCAGGAAAGATTGAACTTGAAATAATATTAGTTGAACATACATAGTGCATCGAGATCATTGGGCAAAAAAAGCAAAATTAGATGGTTTTCGATCTAGAGCTGTTTACAAAATTATTGAAATTGATCAAAAAGTTGACCTTTTTAAGAACGTCTATACTGTTTTAGATATTGGATCTGCCCCTGGTGGCTGGTCCGAGTATGTCGCAAAAAAGTGTCCTCAAAATGATATTTTTGCAATTGACCTTCTTGATATGAAACCTGTTAAAAATGTATCTTTTTTTAAGGCGGATATTAGAGAAATTGATCAAGTGAAACCCATCTTAACTAAAAAAGGATCCTTTGATCTTGTTATCTCAGATTTAGCCCCAAACATTACAGGAATAGGTGCTATCGATGATGAAGCAATATATGAATATAATACACTTATACTTGAAGTTGCATTGAATTATTCAAATAATAAATCAAAGTTTCTTATTAAAACCTTTCAAAACAGTTATTTAAAGAAATTTAAATCTTTTATGGAAAAAAAATTCACTTTAGTGCAAAATTTCAAGCCCTTGGCATCTAAATCTACGTCAAGTGAAATATACTTATACGGAGAAAATTAATGAGTAACTTTCTAAGAAATGTATTGGTCTGGGTGGTGCTTGGCACTTCCCTAATTTTTTTATTCAACAGCATTGATCAATCATCTTCAAATAGAAGAGATCAAATTAGCTACTCGCAATTTCGCCAAGAAGTTCTCAGCGATAGAGTTGCTGAAGTTACTTACAAAGGTGATCAAATGACTATCCATGGGCAAAGACTTGATGGAACAAGGTTTGAGACTAGGCATCCTATGTATAAAAGAGATGAAGCTTTGGATAATGCTTTGTCTGAGAATGGTGTGGTTACCACCTTTGAGTCTGTCAATGAACCATCAATCTGGTCACAACTCTTGGTTGGTGCCTTTCCAATTTTACTGTTATTAGCAATTTTTTTCTTTTTCATGAGACAAATG
>Ga0066364_10000068_pt1 | contig 16600 bp, 17 predicted proteins | sample Knorr_S7_td_Surf_FD_70970 | JGI IMG/M metagenome (GOLD analysis project Ga0066364, IMG submission 70970) | Marine microbial communities from Southern Atlantic Ocean transect - Knorr_S7_td_SurfaceA_ad_6m_LV_A | ecosystem: Environmental > Aquatic > Marine > Oceanic | place: Southern Atlantic...
GTTAGAAAATATTACTTTTAAAATATTTAGAAATTCTAGATTTAAAAAAATCTAATTTTTATGTAGCTAATTATAACAAAAAGCAAGAATGTTCATAAAAGTTAATTTCCACTTACACCATCACCATAGAAAATTGTCTTACCTAAATATTCGTATGGCTTTACACTTTTATCTTCTACCTTACACTCTGGAACATCCCAACATTGAACTGTTGATGGGTAAACACCCCATCCGTAATTACTTTGGAAATATTGAGTGTTATATTCAATATTCAACTCATCAATATTCAATCTATTTAAAAACATTTCTTGATACGAATAAAATCTTGGTATTTGGGCTAATGAAAATATAAATATAATTATCGCTACATTCTGTATACGTGAACTTATATTTAACTCGTAGTAAGAGAAGTAGTATGCGATTGATGCAACGATAAGTAACCAAATGCCTGTCCCGTATCTAAAGTTTGCATAATTTGAGTTATACCAAAATATAAGATTGATAAAAAGAAAAATTGAAATACTTCCACGGTACTTTATTTTGTTCATCTTTGATTTTGATATTGTTAAAAATTTAAATGTTAGATAAATTATTAATAACGTTATTGGAAAATTAATAACAAACTGTGAATTTTTAGAAAAATTAAACCAAGTTTCTAGCTGAGAATAAATCGGTATAGATGAGCTAAAGTCTATAGGACTATATATCATTGAGGTATCAACAAAATCTAATTGTATTTTTTCATGCCATGATAAATTTGGGATACAAGTAAATTCTATTGGAAAAAATAGGCAACTTGTTGTAATTATATTTTTAGCCAGCCAAAGAATAAATATACCAATATAAGAATATGAAAGCCTTAAAAAAGAGGCAATAGATGTGCCATTTTCATTAATGTATTGATAAATAAATGGAATTAAAATTAGTATTAAATAGACTCCAGTCTGTTTCATCTGAAAAGAAAATAATGACATTAATAAAATGAATTTAAATGTGTATGGAGTATAAATTTTCTCTTTCATTGCATTAAAAATTAGAAAAGTTGTCAAGAAAAACAAAATTCCTAATGCTGAGTCATATTTACCAACGGAGAGCATAGGTATAAATCCGTTACCTCCACCCAAGTAACCAAAGTTATCTAAAAATGAGAATACTGTTATTGATAATCCAACCAAGAAATAAAATTTATCTTTTGAGAATATTAAATAAAAAATAAAGTTCATAAATACTGCAAAGAAAACAATTTCGAGAATTCTTAAAAAAAGAAAATTATCACCAACCCAGAGCAAAGCCGATAAGTACTCATTTATACTTGACCATCCAAACCATATATTTAAATTAGTTAAACCAAAAATTATTGGATTTTCTCTCAAGATTAATTGGTGGGGGATGTGGTAAAGTCCAGTATCCCAGCCTAACCAGATACCATAACTTGATATGCCAAGTATTGAAGGAATAAAAATTATGCTTATAAAGTTTTTTAAATTTAATAAATTATTCTTTGTTATAAAGACCCAATATACAGTAGCTAAGCCTGATATTAGAAATATTGGAAGTATCAAATATTTTAGTGGTATGAAAAAATTTAAAACTACGGCAAAATTACCAATTAAGAATAACGAAACTAGTGGATAAAACAATGATATTGGTATTCCAGAAACTTCTCTATTTACAATATTGGATTTCTTAAATCTATTTACAATTAAATCTCCAAAAAAATAAAGGTAAGAATACGTTAAGACAGTTAATGCAATATTCACAGTTATAATAATAACACTGTAGAAAATTGAAAGTTTAAACCATAAAATGAAGAATAAAGTTGGAGTCGTTGGTGGCGCTGGCCACATTGGCCTTCCTTTTAGTTGTTATATTCAAAACAAAGGAATAGATACTTTAATCATTGATACAAACAATGACATTTTGGAATTAATTAAAAATAAAATTACACCATTCATTGAATATGATCTTCAAAATCAATTAGATCACGCAATCAATAACGGACTGCAAACCACCTTAGATTTAAATGAAATTAAAGATTGCAATATTGTAATTATTACTTTGGGTACATCTTCAGATAAACATGTAATAAAGAAATTCAATCAATTAATCGATGATGTCATCTCTAAGATTACGGAAGGTTCAACAATTATCTTGAGAAGTACAGTAACTTTAAATACAATAAATAAAATTATTGAAGACAAGACTTTCAATATTAAAAAATTACACCTTTACTACTGTCCTGAGAGAATTGCTGAGGGTAAGGCTTTTTTAGAGCTTGATAAGATACCTCAAATCATAGGATCAAGAGATAACAAAGAAAGTGAGCTAATTCTAAACTTTTTTAAAGAATTAAACATTAAGACAATATCAGTAAATTTTGAAGAAGCAGTTTTTATAAAACTTTTTCTAAATACTTATAGGTACTCTCAATTCTCAACAATAAATTATTTTGACAATATTGCATCAACAAATTCACTAGATTTTAAAAAACTTCTAGGTATTGCTAGTGAATCATATCCTCGACTTGAAAATGTCCCAGATAGTGGAATGGTTGGTGGGCCATGTTTAATTAAAGACTCACATACATTCATCGATTCATTTGATGATCCAAGAGGTCTAATTTCAAAGTATTTTGAGATTAATAAAGACTTTATCAAAAATATAATCACCAAATGTGAATCTAAATTTGATAGTAAAAAAATAGTACAACTTGGTTTAACATTTAAGCCTGAATCAGATGATTTAAGAGATTCTCAATCTATTGAATTAAACAAAAGTTTAATTAAAGAAGGCTATGAAGTAAAAACATATGATCCTTTTATAAATTCAGAGGAAGAGTTGTCAAAAATTATGGAGTTTTCAAATAATATACTTATTTCTACACACCATAAAATATTTGATAGCTATGATTTTACAGATAAGAAAGTTGTAATAGTTGGAGATAAATAAAACATTAATTATTCCGTGTAAAGACGAGGGCATGGAGTTTGAAATCATATTAAAAAGATTCATCGATTATTTAAAACAAGATACAGAGATTGTTGTAGTGGTTGACGATGAAAGTGATTCAACAGTTCAAGCTACAGAAAAGTTTGAAAATATAAATCTTTTGATAAACTCTTATGGCCCAGGCCCAGCCTTAGCTATAAAATATGCTATCGACAATACAAAAAGCAAATCAGTATGTGTGGCAATGGGTGATGGAAGTGATGATCCAAAGCAAGTTGAGGATTTATTTCTTCTTATTGAGAGAGGGTTGTCCGTCGCTGTAGCTAGTAGATATATTAAAAATGGACAATATGTTGGCAAGAAAGGTCTGAAATATCTTTTAAGTAAATACTCAGGTTTCTTTCTTTATTATTTTTTGAGAATTGGTACAAAAGATCCAACCAATATGTTTAAAGCATACGATAGAAAATTTTTGGATAATGTAGATGTTGAAAGCAAGAATGGCTTTACTTTAGGCCTTGAAATGATTGTAAAAGCTAAACTTAACAAACAACCAATAGGCGAACTGCCAACAATTTGGATAGATAGAACACATGGTGAGTCAAAATTTGATTTAAAAAAATTCATCCCTAGTTATTTATATTGGGTTTATAGACTAGTTATTAGAAAGAAAAATGAATAAAGTTTTACTAACCGGCTCCGAAGGTTTTATAGGGGGATATGTAGTCAAGGAACTTCTTGATCAAGGATATTTTGTATATGGAATTGATAATTTATCAAAATACGGCTCAATTATTAGAAACCACTCTGATAATAAAAATTTTGAATTTGTTGAAGGTGATGTAAAAGATAAAGATCTCTTAAAAAAAATAATGATAGAGTGCGATTTCCTAATTGCCGGTGCTGCAATGATTGGGGGAATCTCTTATTTTCATGAATTTGAATACGACCTTTTGTCAGAAAATGAAAAAATTATATCTGCCACCACAGATACTGCTATTGAAGTATTTAAAGAAAAAAATAAACTTAAGAGAACTGTTTTTTTAAGTTCTTCCATGGTTTTTGAGTCAACTGACGTTTATCCAACTAAAGAATCAGATCTAAAAGTTATCCCACCACCATTTAGCTCATATGGATTTCAAAAACTGGCTGTAGAATATTTCGCAAAAGCAGCAAACTCTCAATATGGACTAGAGTATTCAATTGCAAGACCTTTCAACGCTGTGGGTATTGGAGAAGTTAAGACAGAGACTAACAAAAAGCTTTCAGAAAATTCACAGAATCTTGCATTAAGCCATGTAGTTCCTGATCTTATTCTAAAATGTCTTGAGTACGAAGATGAGCTTGAAATTTTAGGAGAAGGAAATCAGATTAGACACTATACATATGGAGAAGATTTAGCAAAAGGAATTTGCACACTACTCACTCACGAAAATGCAAAAAATAATGATTTTAATTTATCAACAGCTCAATCAACTTCAGTTTTAGAATTGGCTGATATTATTTTTAAAAAAATAAATCCAGATAAAGAATTAAAGATTAAGAATCTAGAGCCATTTACATACGATGTACAAAAAAGGATTCCTTCAACAGAAAAAGCATATAACTTACTTGGTTTTGAAGCAAAAACCACTCTTTCTGACATGTTGGATATTGTTATACCATGGGTAAAAGACGCAAAACAAAAAAATTTATATTAATAATAAATTTACCTTGATATGTCAAAATTAATAAAAACACCCGTCCTTTTTATAACCTACAATAAGACGGACACTACTTTAAAAGTACTAAATAAGATTTTGAAATGTAATCCTAGCAAATTAATAATTGTTTCAGACGGCCCCGAAACAAATCGCGATGAGAAATCTGTAAATTATTTAAGAAATTATTTTAATAAGAACCTTGATAATTCATATATTGAAAAGGATTATAACCAAACCAATAAAGGCCTTAAAGAGACAGTAACTTCATCCATTTCAAAATATATAAACAAATATGGCAAGTTGATTATTATTGAAGACGACATCTTACCTTCAAAAATGTTTTTTGACTTTTGTGACAGCATGTTAGATATTTATAAAGATGAAAAAAAAGTTAATTTAATTTCTGGATTTAATTATTTAACAAGGTACAAAAATCAAAATGGTCATCAATTTTCAAAATACACAGATATTTGGGGTTGGGCTACTTGGGATGATCGGTGGAATAACTATGAATCACTTTCAAGAGAAAAGTTAGATAAATTTACTTCTGAAAAAAATTTTTTTAGTGATGATAGTGAAAAACAATATTATGTAAACAATTTTGAAAACGTACTCAATCAAAAGTTAGACAGCTGGGCTTTTGATTTAACTTTCTCAAACTTTATCAATCGCAATTTTTCAGTTCTACCAAACTATAACTTAACAAAAAATATTGGCTTAGGTCATAAATCCTCTACACATACAAAAAACAAAAATAAATACTTAATTCAGACATTGAATGTAAGATTAAGTCTTTTGCAGAGAAAAAATTTTAACAAACAAATTGTCCAATTAGATACAAAATTTAATTCTAGATATTTGAACAGAGTGATACTAAAAAATACTTTTTATAATAAATTAATTTTTAGAATTCTAAAGTTATTGAATAAAACTTAAGCTCTAGAATATTTTTTTAAAGATTCGATAAAGAAAGTACTTTAATTGTTTTTTTCTACTTTTTAATTTGTTTGATTTATTTCTATTCTGAATAAATAATATATTTTTACTAATAACATCTAATTTAAGATTCTTTTTAGTTTTATTATTTTCTTTTGATTTTTTATCAAAGATTAATTGCCTCCAGAATTTGAAGTCACATAGCTCCATTGACTTTGTCTCGAATAAGTTGTTGTAATCAGTTAATTTGATGTTCCTAAAATTATCTACAAACATAATTGGTAATGATTTAAATTTTGAAAAGACAATATTGTTTTTTACAATAGGAATACTGTTTGCATATAATGCTTCCCAAATTCTATGACTATCAATCCCGTTACCCCAGGGTGACAAAATATACATAAAAGAGTTTAGTTTTTCTAGATATTCAAATTTGTTTAATTTCTTTTCATCGTAATGAATTATTGGGTTTTTAAATGATATTTTTTGTGCAAAATGCCTATGAATAAATCTTGTGTTTACATTAAAGTTTGAATATATTTTATTTTTTTTAGTATTCAACTCACTAAATTCAAATTCTTTAAAATCGTTCTCAACTGGATACATTGAAATGTAATCATTATTAACGCCAAGAGGTATTGGATGTAGAAACTCATTAATGCACTCAACATTTGTAGAAAACCAATGTTTTACAGCTTTTGGTTTACTAGAAAATATTTTTTCATTAATACTTTTATCAGATTGTCCCGAAATTAGTATGATATCTTCAATCTGCTCATTAGAAATTAGTTTAAAGAAATGATCAACAACTTCTACATGACAAAATATAACGTCATTACTTTTTATATCTAATTGATTTTGGATAAACCATACAAATTGTGAACTACCAACTGTACTTTTTTGAATAATAGAAGAATTTTTGTTGTAATCTGCATTGAAACTATCTTCATCAATGATTGCTGAAAAAACAAAATCTGATAATTCAACAAATTTTGATGTATTTATAATTTCAATGCTCAAAGCAGTACCTCATAATTAATTATTTTTTAAATTTAGTAATTTATTACTATTTATAAATTTATTTCCATGCCATCCAAAGTGATTATTTTTATTATAGAAATGAAATCGTTTTTCTTTTTCTAATTTTTTTCCTTTTAAAGGTATTTCATATGAAAATGAAATAGCAGTTTTTACATCAGGATATTTAATTCCATATTCAAATGCTTTATCATAATTTAGAATATTTAAGAAGATATCTTCTGGTGCCCCGTCAACCTCTTTATAGCTTCTAGAATAATCTAAAAACTTTTTACTTCTCAAACTAAAACCACCGTTTCCTATTCGATTTAAATTAAGATTTTTCAATATTTTTTCTTCCATCTCTTTTGGGTAATATTTCCATCTTTCATTCCATTTATTACTATTAGGCCATGGTGCACCTATATAATCAAATTTTAAAAAAAGGTCATCCCATTTTTTATGATTTATAACATGCCCATCATGTTGAATGATAAGTACATATTCAGACTTTATATGCTTTGATAAGTTTAAAATTTCATTGTTATAGTCTTCAACATCTCTAATTTTTTTTATTGATATTAAATCAAAATTTCCTGAAATAGTTTGATCACTCAGTAAAAACACGTTGTTAAATTCGATGTATTTTGTAGAATATTCTAAAGCTTTAACTCCTTCTTCAACCATGTTGCAATTTATAGTAACTAGATCAACCGGTATTTTAAGTTTCATATATCCAATCTATACAGAAAAAACAATAAATTTATCAAAATATTAATTTGGTTTTTGTGTCAAAGAATTTACAAATATAAAAAATAATGGAATTATTGAAAAAACTATACTTATTGCTCTCTCAATTATCAAAACTGAAATTAAATTTTCCAAACTAACTCCTAGTAGATCATTAGAAATTAGAATTATAAACTCTTTGATCCCTAATGATGCTGGAGTAATGCTAAGCAAAGAAGAAAAAACTGAAAGGGAGTTGTAATATAAAATTTCTAGAATTGCTAAATCTTTAAACAAATAATTAAATATGATCGCAATCTCGGTTGCAAAAAGAAAAAAATTTACTCCAGTTATAGTCACAAGTTTAAGTAGTAGATTCTGCTCAGAAGATAAAATATTCCAATTTTTCTTTGTTTCATTCACCCACTGGCTAATTTTTGATTTTGGAAAGTTTTTAAGAGCATAATTTTTTTTCAAAATATAAAAAGATGATATAAAAATAATACTTAAGATTGATAGTGATCCAATTTTTAATATTACATTTCGATTATTAATTAGAAGCAAAGATATCAAACCAAAGAAAGAACTCAAAAATGTAGTTATAAAAACAAAATAGAAAAATATTGAAGTAAGCTCAGGTGATTTAAAATTATATTTTTTATTTAAATATAAAAGACGAAGACTCGCTCCAGATTTTCCGGGGAGGTAAAAATTACCAACAAAAGTTAATGATGATAGATAAATAGCTTCAAAGATCCCTAGCTTTAATCTAAACACTTTTAATAGTTCAAAATTAAATAAGGAGTTTAATAATAGTGTAAAAAATTTCACCGAAACAATTATTATTATCGTTCTAGTATTTATTTTTATGAGAGCTTCGTAGCTTGAAGGATTATTAATCAAATAAAAACAAATAATAATTAATGAAAATAAGGATAAAAATTTTGATATGTTACTTTTCATTATTACTTCTCACAAGCAATGACGATACAATTACAATATATACAACAACTATTAAAAACTTGTATATACCTATAGATTCAACATCATAAATAAATTGTGTAAATCTTTCATCACCAGTTGGCAAACCAAAATTATCTAAAAAATTAATAAAATCTAATCTTCCAAACATTAATACTGACAATTTAAAAATTATTGCTCCAAAAAAACTAGTCGTAAATATCTTTAAGTAACTATCAAGTTCAAAAAAAGCACTCAATAAACCTGATAAGTAAAGGGGTTGACTATATTTTAAAGTTCTTCCAAATGAATTAACCACTTCAGAAGTTGATAGTTGTGTTAAAAGATTAGCTTCAAAAAATATTACAGATGTGGCTGAAAATATTGAAAATAAAATTAGATAATATCTTAAAAAAATATAATTTCCTTCGTTCATAAATTTATAAACCAGAATTAAGGAAACTGGAAGTAAACAATACAAGTATCTGAATCCATATGATGAGGCTGTAGATTTCCATAAAAGAACAATTCCGATAATTTGTGCAAAACTTAAAAATATAAGAAACTTTATTTTAAGATTTAAAAAGTTTTTATCAAAAAATTTAAATATTAATACAAATATAGAAAGAAAAAGAATCGGAGAAAACCAAAAAATCCCAAATTCTTGCGTAAAAAAAATTTTGAAAATGTTAATTATATTTACCGAAAAGAAATTAATTAGACTTGAACTACTCTCAACAAAATTACTGATCTGATTACTTGTTTGATAAACAAATTGAGGATTAATTGTATATCTTCCATATAAGATATTTGTATGAAGCATGAATAAACCTGAAGAAATAAGTAATGATAATTTAAAATAATTATTCTTAAATAATGAGATATTGTTAATTGTTTTTTTGGTAATAAAACCCCTAGAAATTATTGGAATTAAAAGTAAAAAATAATTTACCCATCTTACTGAAAGCCCCAGCATCAGGACAATAGGAATATAAAAGGCAATTAAATTCTTATCTTTTGAGGTATAAAATTTACAACAAAGATAAATTAGTAATGAAGCACAAAAAACTTCATAAACATGAGACATACTAAATCTCTCAAATGCAAAATATGAAACACCTGAGCCAAAGTAAACTAAGGCTATCTCATAAATTTTTGTATCGAACTTCAATATTTCAAATGTCTTTTTTGTCAGTAGAATACTTCCAAAAAAATAAGTAACTGATGATAAGGAATAAAACAATATTCTGAAATTCAATAGTTCTGTTGATTTTTCATCTGATACACTTGATATTTGATCAATTAAATTACCAAAAAAAGTAAAAGGTGCTGCAAGTATTCCTGTTCCGATAAATCCTGTTGGTGCGATTTTTCCATTTACGTTGAACCTCTTGTCCTCATTACCCTTTAATTGGTTTGTATAATCTAGATCTCTATCTAATGCAATAGTTTCAGAATGAATATAATAATCATGATCATCGCCACAACAGTTAACAGAATTTTCAAATCTAAAGTCAATTTTTAAAAAAAAGAGAAATAAAACTGTAAAACAAAATATTATTAAATATTTTTTTTTAGTCTTCATTGTAAAAATTTGAAAGTTTCAATTCATACTCAATTTTTTGTGAGATATATATTAATCCAATGCTTATCGAAAAGAATATCAAAGTAACTAGAAACCAAGTCGCCTGTGAAGCATAATAATCAAAATATCTAATTTGAATAAATCTTGTAAGAGAATAGCAAAAAGTTACAAATGAACCTAAACCTAAAAAATCTAATATTCCTGACATTTGAAGCTTAGAATATTTAATTTTTATTTTAATTTTTGTTACTAGAGTTTTTAAAGTAAAGTACAACAATTTGAACAACATCGTAAATGCTTTGAGATTACTTTTCTCATCTCGGTATGTGACAGTATTTTTAACTTGTCCAATTTTTAAATTATCTTCTATTGATAAATTTGAAAAATAAACGGATAGAAAAAATGGGTATCCATATCTATAAAAAAGTTTTGGAAGATCAAAGTTCCTCAATGCCTTACTAGAAATTAAGAATAAACCGTTTAAAGGATCATTAAGTTTCCAATTCGAAGTAGATAGTTTTAGCAGGAATGAAGCAAAGGCATTACCAATAAATCTTATTATTGGTATATTTCCTTCTATTCCGTCTTCCCAAAATCTATCACACTTTAGAAAATCAATTTTATTATCTTTTGCTACTTTTTTTAATTTCAAAATATCATCAATTTTAAATTGATTGTCACCGTCAATTTTTATAAGGTAATCAGTCTTATTTAAATCAACTTCTTTAATTGCATTCAAAAATGATTTTCCTGCACCTATATTTTTTTCGTTATTTATAATTTTTAAATTATTAAAATCTTGTAGCTCAAGTTTATTAATTTTATTTAAGGTTTCATCTTTGCTTGAATCATTTACAATAATTACTTCATCAAAATGGTTAAAAGACTCTTTTATTGTTTTTTCAATATATTTTTCTTCATTATAAGCAAGCACAATTAAAGTAAACACATTTTTATGATATCAAGAATATTTTGAATTAAAATACCAAACAAATACTATTCAAATATTAAATATTTGTTATTTAGTTAATAAAGTGCTCATAAATTTCTTTTGATGGACTTGATTTATGAATATATATTTTTTTACTTCTTAACGAATTATAATTCTCAAGAAAATCGTTCATGTCTTTTGTTTGATAGTTTGATAAAACTAAATTATTTCCAATCTCAAATAAATGCTCTTGATCTAGATGTTCGTCTCTCCAAACCAATGTTGGAACCCCAATTAATTGACACTCTTCTACAATTCCTGCTCCGTCGGTTACTACAAATTCTGAGCTGTATAGCTCATTGATAAATTCATCATATTGAATTAAATCAAGTGTTTTAACATTACCATCTGTAAGTTCATCTAAAAGATTATACGATTTTAATTTATTTCTTGTAGGTATGTGAAGATACCAGTTGATATCGAATCGCTCTGAGATTTGAACTAAAAAGTTCACCAGCAACTTCAATTTAATTTTATTATTTATATTTTCTGTTCTATGTATAGCTACAGTAACTTTATTTTTATTATGATTTTGATTTAGTTCAACACCAATGAAGCTATCGTAAATAGTGTTTGTAGATATTTGTAAAATGCTTCCTTTTACATTCCATTTCTTAAGCTGATTAATTTGACTTTCACCATTTACGATTAATTTATTTGATATTTTTGCAACAATATACCTTATAACTGATTCTGGAAAGTGTTTAAATATACCAGGTACAGGATGCCCTGCTTCTAAAAGTACAAGATTACCTCTATTTCTTTTTACAAAAAAACTTCCAAGAAGAGTCGAAAGTGTATCACCATGCACGAAGCAATAATTGATTTTATATTTTTATCGGGATAAAAGATTATTTTAATAATTGTCTTAAAGAACCATAAAATTAAGTTGCTGTAAGTCCCTAAATTAATTTTATTTTTAGACAATTCAATATAAATATATTTTCCTATAATTTTTTCCCTTAAGTTACTAGTCGTCTCACTATGTTGCTTTAAATCATATAATTTAACTTTTTTACCAGATTTTAAAAATTCATTTATGACTGGGATAGTTTTTATAAATTGTGCTTTTGTTCCAATTATAAAATTGAAGGTTATATTGTCATTTTTTTCATGAATAGGCATACAAATATTTTATAGAAGGTCTTGTCTATTTGTTTTAAAAAAAATAATTTCACTTTTATATAGTTAATCAAAAATATATTATTTAAATTTGTAATGAAATCAAATTTATCAATACATTCCAAAATTTAAATATTATGGTTAACAATAGAAATGAAAATTGTAATTGCAGCTTTAGTTAGAGGTTATGATAGGAAGCAAGATTACAATATTTTGATAAAAAGAAATAACAATATATTTCGTAAAATCACATCTAAATCTGAAAATAAAATAGATCAAATATTGTTTCATGAAGGAAATATAAGTAAAGAAGATGAAAGTTTTATAAATAGCAAATCTCCCGAGAGTATAAATTTTGTTGATGTCTCTGAAGATTTTGATTACGACAAGAAATTGGTTGAAAAAATACCTGATCTTGAACGTTTTGGAATTGGGTATAGATTAATGTGTAGGTTTAATTTTTTACATATATGGAAATACATTAAGGACTTTGATTATCTTATCAGAATAGATGAGGATATTATGATAAAAAAATTTGATGTAAATATTATAAACAACATTGATCAAGATTTTGTTTTTGGTACGGCCAAATTTAGCAACGAAACGCATAAATACACAAATCAAAGCCTTCCTGATGAACTAATGAAAATATTTAAAACAAATAATAAAAATTTTTACAATAACAAATTTCCTTACACAAATTTTTATATTTCAAAAATTTCTTTTTGGAATGAAATTGAAATTAATTACGCTTTAGAGGAAGTTGCAAATAATGATTTACAATTTATACACAGATGGGGCGATTTACCAATTATAGGAAGTGTATTAAATCATAATAATGTAAAGATAAGCCTTTTAGAGGGAATAAAATATTCTCATTTATCTCACAAGAATAAATTTAAAATAAGTAAAGTTATAAAGTCTTAAATTGAAGCATCATAAAAAAATTACTCTGATTCACTCTTTTTAAGTAGCCACAAATATGTTGGTATAAGAAAGTAAAAATATTTAGCGATAGTTAAATACAATTTTTGTCGAAAAGAATTTTCTGTTATCAAATCTGTTGCAAAATATTTTTTTGGATACTTTATTGTTTCAACTGTATAGTCAATTACCTCGAATTGATTAACAAGCTGTTTTAAATTTTTATACGAGAGGTGGTTTTCGTAATATTCATTTCCTTTTCCTGTAATTTTCAAATAAAGATTAGATATACGTTTAGGAAAAAAAGATAAAAATGGCAACCTGTAATGACCCTCTATTACTTTAAATCTATTTCCCGCTGCAAAAAAGCACACTCCACCTGGTTTAAGTAATCTGTATATTTCGGACATTAGTTTATTGGCATCTGGAACGTGTTCATAAATGTGTGAACAAGTTATTACATCATAAAAATTATTTTCCTGTTCCAATTCTTCAATTGGAGTACATATGAACTCTATTTTCTCTGTATCGTAATTTTTTTTTGCAAAGGCAACAGCGTTTTCGTCAATATCTATTCCTACCGTTGTGTCAAAGATTTTTGAGTATTCGTAAGTCATTATTCCAGTTGAAGACCCTATATCTAATAGTTTTAATGAGTTTAATGGTCCTATGTAGTCACTCAGAATAGATATAGTTTTTAATGCTTTTTCTTTCCTGTTGTCTTTGTCGTAAAGTTCAGGGTAATTTTCAGAAAAGTTATATTGATATTCATTAGACATATAAATACTTTACATAAAAATAACCTAAAATTGATTCAAAAAATTAAATTTGCTTATTTTTTTGATTCAACCTCAAATTTATTGAAATTTATACACAATGTTATAAACACAATGTGAAAAGTATTCACAATATATCTATAGGATGATTTATATTCGATATCTTGCCAATAAGATATATACAGAAGATTAACAAGTAGATAGTTTATAAAAACAATTAAAAAACTTAAATAAATGTAATTAAAACTTTTATCTGTATTTAGAAAATAAAATAGACTTGATACAAAAAATAATATATAAAGATAGCTTGTAGGTTTATCAATTAAGAACTCATTAAAAATATTTATTACATTAACAACCTCCAAGTCTCTAAAAAGTATCAAATCAAGCAATAAACTTTCAAAATTTATTTCATCTGTATGTGCCCATGATTTAATTTCCGAAGTATATACACTCTCATAAATCAAAGAAGTCAAATAAGGTATGATTCCAAAAATCACATATTTGTTTCTTTTTATAAAGAGTAAAGACAAGATAACTAATCCTAACGCAATCAAGCTAACAAAATTTTTTGACAGAACAAGACTTCCAAAACATAAAAAGAAAAATAGTGAATGGATTGTATTTTTTTTCAGATAGAAAAGATAGTAATAGACATAAACACCAAAGAAAAAACTTACTACACCTTCTAGCATTAAAGAATTTGCTAATAAGTAGTAAAGCCACTCATTATTTATTAAAAACACTGTCAATCCAAAACAAGAAATAATTTTATTTTTTTTCTGAATTTTCAGATCAAATATAAGCAAGAATGTAAAAAATAATAGTAAGTTGTAATTGGTTTTTATAAATATAAAATTTTCAGGATAAAAATTAATTTTTAATAGAAGGGATTGAATATAACTTATTAGCAAACCTTGGCCACTTAAAGGATTGTTAATTAATGAAAAGAAATAATTTTCATTAAATATCATTGTTGCAAGATCTTTCCATTGACCAGGAACATCTGTATTAAGCTCCTCATAAGTCCCATTGTTTGATAAAACGTTGAAGAATTGATTATTAAAGAACCTGAACAAAAAATAAGTTAAGGCAATTATTATTGAGTCTTTAACTTTTATTTTTTTAAATAAGAGTACAGATATCCAAATACTACTAACAATTAAAAAACTTGTAGAAAATAATAATTCTCTTGATATAAAAAGAAGTAGAGAGTCAAACAAAAAATAACTTATTAAAAAATAGGTTGCAGTCAATGAAATAGATCCAACTTCTAAATATTCATTTAAATTTCGAAATAAGCTTAAGTAAAAGATTGAACCTAAGCAAAATGAAATTAAATTAATAAGATTTTCAAAAGTAAGGTTTTCAATTATCGAAAAATCACTGACAACATTTAAAAATAAATTGACTATAAAAGGAATACACAAAATAATTATTAATAAATTTTCTTTAATTTGTTTTGAAATGATTTTCATTTGTTATTTTTAAAATAAACGAAGTAAGTTAAACGCATTCCAAGATACGCAAATATGGCAGCAAGAATTACTTGAGTTGGAGTGTAGTCAGAGCTAATAAAGCTAAATACTTGCCAAGCTAAACCTAAAAGAACCAAAAAACCACCTAATTCTTTTTTGTATTTCATAATTTCATAATAATTGACAAAAATGTTTTTATACAAAAGTGGTGTCTGTTAGTTGTCTTTTGAGTATATATGTAAAGATTTCTGAAAAACCCTTGTGGGCGCACAGGTTTTGAACCTGTGACTTCTTCCTTGTAAGGGAAGAACGATTAAATACTAGAGAGTATCAGAGAGTTTAAAATTAGAACATCAACAAACATAAGGCTTGTACTAGTCAGTACTAGAAGCTATCAGGTTTTGTCATATGTTTTTGAACAAAATGTGTGTCAGATGTGTGTCGCTTAAGAATATTTTTCTCTGTGAAATCTAATATTTTCAATATTTAATATATGATTTGAGTCGATAAATAAATTACCAATATTACCTTTTTCAAAATGAATAATTTCTAGTTCATCTGTTAACCAGAGAGCACCTTTATCAAATTGTTTGTGACAATTAGGACACAGAGATAAAACATTTTCTTCGTGGTCATCTCCTTTGTCTCTTTTTGCTTTGATATGAGCAGCTTCAGAATAGTTCCCTTTAGGTGTTGTTATTAAATTATTACAGAATTGACAAGTTCCTTTATATAAATCTTTAATCCACTTTACAACTCTTGGATCGCTTACAAGAGTTTCTGAAAGTGTAAGGCTCGATTTTGCTGGTGAAACTTCTCTACCAGAACCAAGTATTTTTTCATTTCTAACTTCTTCCTCATTCCTAATTTCAAATAACTTCTCAAGTGCTGAAGCTTGGCTATTATTAATTTCAAAAAAACCGCTTATAGTTACACCCTGAGGAATACCAGTTATGATTTGAACTTGACCACTTCCTCTAGGAAATTCTAAATATATTGGATTATCTAATTCCCTAAGCATGTTCCAAGGAATTACATATGAATAGTCACCTTCCCAAGGAACATTAGTTTCTTCGCTAACCTCTATTGGACCATCAGAATCCACTTCGGCTACTGCCACATATCCTTTACCACCAACCCAAATATATAATTTATCTCCTCTTTGAATTTTTCTAGCGTGACTATTTGCAACTCCTGAAGATTTTCCAATTCCCCATTGTTGTGTCTTTACACATAAATCATAATTTTGTGTTGTACTAGATGAGACCCAACAAACGAAACTAGACATAAAACTATTCTATAAAAAATGTGTGTCAGATGTGTGTCGCTGAGGTAAAAATCAGAGTGTATTTCTGAAAAACCCTTGTGGGCGCTACAGGATTTGAACCTGTGACTTCTTCCTTGTAAGGGAAGCGCTCTGCCAGACTGAG
>Ga0066364_10000069_pt1 | contig 16595 bp, 17 predicted proteins | sample Knorr_S7_td_Surf_FD_70970 | JGI IMG/M metagenome (GOLD analysis project Ga0066364, IMG submission 70970) | Marine microbial communities from Southern Atlantic Ocean transect - Knorr_S7_td_SurfaceA_ad_6m_LV_A | ecosystem: Environmental > Aquatic > Marine > Oceanic | place: Southern Atlantic...
AGGTTTTGCTGGTTCAACAGCAGATGCGTTAACTCTTTTTGAGAGACTAGAAGCTAAACTTGAAAAACATGCTGGAAATTTAACCCGTGCCGCAGTCGAACTTGCTAAAGATTGGAGAACTGATAAATATTTAAGGAGACTTGAAGCATTAATGGCAATTGGTGACAAAGAAAAAAGTTTTATAATTTCAGGTACTGGAGATGTTTTAGAGCCTGAAGGAGATGTTATTGGAATTGGATCAGGTGGAAACTACGCACTTGCAGCAGCAAAAGTTTTAATGGATACAGAATTAAATGCTGAAGAAGTTGCGAAAAAAGCAATTAAAGTTGCAGCTGATATTTGTGTATTTACAAATGATAATGTTAGAATTGAAAAAATATAATGGAAAAATCAAATATTAAATCATTCCCAAAAAAAAATTCTGAGGAAAAAAAGAATCATATAGATTCTCTTTCGCCAAGAGAAATTGTATCTGAATTAGACAGATATGTTGTAGGACAAAACAAAGCCAAAAGAGCTGTTGCTATTGCTTTAAGAAATAGATGGAGAAGACAGGCTCTTAAAGGTGAAATGAGAGACGAGGTTTTACCTAAAAATATATTAATGATTGGGCCAACGGGTGTAGGTAAAACTGAAATATCAAGAAGATTATCTAAATTAGCTGAAGCGCCTTTTGTAAAAGTTGAAGCTACAAGATTTACAGAGGTTGGTTATGTTGGAAGAGATGTGGAACAAATCATAAGAGACTTGCTTGAAATTGCTATCGCAATGGAAAAAGTTAAGAAAAGAAAAGAAGTTCATGCTAAAGCTCAAAAGCTTGCTGAGGAAAGAGTTTTAGATGCACTTGTTGGAAACAAAGCGAGTGTGGCTACAAGAGAAAGTTTTAGAAAGAGACTTAGAAACGGAGATTTAGACGACAACGAAATTGAAGTTCCAGTAAATGAGAGTGGAAACATGCCAAGCTTTGAAATACCGGGAATGCCTGGGGCGAACATTGGAATGATTAATATTGGCGACATGCTCGGTAAATCAATGGGCAGCAAAGCAAAAAAGAAAAAGATGACTGTAAAAGAGTCTCATGAAATCTTGTTAAATGAAGAGGCTGATAAACTTATTGAAGAAGATAAAATTATTAAATCTGCAAAAAACGTAACTGAAAATAACGGAATTGTTTTCTTAGATGAAATTGATAAAATTTCTGCGAGAACTGACAGAGTTGGTGGAGATGTATCAAGAGAAGGAGTTCAAAGAGATTTGTTACCATTAATAGAAGGTACTACTGTAAGCACAAAATATGGACCAGTAAAAACAGATCATATATTATTTATAGCATCAGGAGCTTTTCAACTTGCAAAACCATCAGATTTACTTCCCGAATTACAAGGAAGATTACCAATAAGAGTTGAACTTGATGCATTGAACAGTTCTGACTTTAAAAGAATTTTAAAAGAACCAGATAACAGTTTAATTAAACAGTATAAGGCATTATTAAAAACTGAGAATGTTGATTTAGAATTTTCAGAGGATGGTATTGATACCATTGCTAACCTAGCAAATGAGGTCAACTCATCTGTTGAAAATATTGGAGCAAGAAGGCTTCACACTATAATTGAAAGAGTTTTGGATGAAATAAGTTTTACTGCAACAGACAGATCTGGTGAAAAAATTGTAATTGACTCAAAGTATGTAAAAGAAAATCTTGGGCAATTAGTGAAAGATAACGATTTATCTAAATTTATTCTTTGATTTTAAATAAACATTAAAAGAGCCTAAACTTTTTTCATCGGTACTATCAATATTTTTAATCTTTTTCATAAGCTCAAAGTTGGAATTAATAAATTCAGGGATAGAGTGTTTTAATATACTCAATTCAGACGATTTGTAAGGATCTTCGGCTGATTTAGATCTACTTCCTTTGCCGGTAATTATATTAACTACTGAAAATTGTTTTTCGAAACATTCATTAATAGTTTTTTCAACAAATTGATTTGCTTGATCCAAGCTATAACCATGTAAATCTATAACGAATGTGGTTTTTTCTTTGTTTTCTGGGGATAAGTTTAATTCATCTTTAGGAATTATCTTATCTTTGTTTTTTATGAATTTATTCCAGTCCTTAAGGTCTTTATCTGATAGTTTTTTGTTCAAAAATTAAATATTAGTCTCGACTAGTAACCAATTTGGGTCATTAGAATTTAAGTTTCTCGAAAATCTCCAGGTATCATAAACTTTTTTAACTTTTTCTGGATCACCTGTAAGGATCTTAGAATTTTTGTCCCTGTTGCATGATATGATTTCACTTATAAAGTCTACTGTAACTTCAAGCATATTATCTTTTTGCTCATGGTTTTTAATTTCTGCTGAGTTTATACCAATAAATGTTGTCTCCGACTTAATCCCGTTTTTTTCTCTATTAGAAATTGCTTCCTGAAATTGATTTAAAACTTTTCTATCTAATAAATTTTTAATATCTTTTATTGATCCTTTTGAAAAATTTGTGATGATGGTTTCGTAAGCAACCTTTGCCCCTTCGATAAAATCCTTTTTAGCTTTTTCATCAAAATTTTTGTAATTTGGTTTTTCTGAAGTTTTCATTTCTGGCATTTCGTGTGGGAAGCTATTGGAAATATCATCTTCATAACCTGATCTTTTTCCTAAGATACCTCTTAACCTTAGAAAAATGAATCCAGCTATCATAGCCAACAAAATAATGTCTAAATATTCAAAACTATAATTCATACATAAATAATATTTACTCTATTGCTTAATTTCAACAAGCAATTTAAATTAAAGACAAATGAACACAGTACTTTTATTGATAATTTTGATCCCAATTCTAGAAATTTATTTATTTATTAAAATTGGGAGCGAAATTGGAGCTTTTACAACAATCTCCTTAATATTTATTACGGCTATAATCGGTGTTTATTACGCTAGATACGAAGGCTTAAATACACTGAAGTCTGGGGTTACTCAACTTTACAAAAATCAAATACCTTTATTTGAGTTGATGTCCGGAGCCGCCTTAGCATTTGCAGCCCTTTTATTAATTTTACCTGGATTTGCAACTGACATATTGGGTTTTTTAATAATATTTCCCCCAACAAGAAAAATCTTTTTTTATTTATTTGCGAATAAAAGAAAAAACAAAATATATGTTAAAGATGATTTGATTGAGGGAGAATATGTCGATAAGGATAATGAAAATGACAAAAAATTATAAAATTCTCACTACATATATAAAAAATGTAGAATCAAATTTAGCTGACACTGAAAGCTTTATTTATCTTAAAGAAAATATTCCAAAATATTCTTTGGGAATAGACATAAATTCAATTCCACTAAAAAACAATATGGCAGAAGTTAATATAAAATTAACTTTTGATAATAAAAATCAAAGTGATAAGAAATCATATTTTGAAATGATTCATACTACAATTGTCAGAGTTGAAGAGTCGGCTGTAAATGAAAAAGAGTTAAAAAAAATTTTTTTAAGTGATGTGCCTACAGAGATGTATCCTGAGATAGAAGAAAAATTTTTTGGAATGGTTAAAATTATAGGTTATCCTGATATTAAGTTAGAAAAGAAGATAAATTTTAAAGAATTATTTGAAAAAAATCAAAAATAATTTTTTTTTAGTGATTTTTTTAAGAAATTTTGATGTTCTTTAAGCTCTGCATCATTTGGTTGTATTATTTTTTTACAAAAATTAATTTTTAAATCTAAATTATTTCTTATTTCATCTTTTTTTTCTAAAAAATTTAATTTTGGCTCTTTTTGATCAATAAGATTTACATAAACTTTTGATAGCAATTCACAGTCAATTAAGGCAGTATGTAATTTTCTTTTAGAATTATCTATTCGGAATTTTCTGCATAATGCATCTAAACTTATTTGAGACCCTGGGAATTTTTCTCTTGCAATATCTAATGTATCAATAACCTGCTCTTTAAGTATTGGTTTTTTTCCCAAAATTTTTAATTCATTGTTCAAGTGAGCCAAATCAAACTGGGCATTATGTATTATTAATTTTTTATTCTCTATGAATTTTATAAAATCATCAGCTATTTCGTAAAATTTTTTTTTATCAGATAAGAACAAGTCTGAATAACCATGAACTTTAAAAGCTTCCTCTGAAACCTTCCTTTGTGGATTAAGATAACAATGAAAACGATTTGAAGTTAAAATTTGGTTTTCAAGTTCTATACAGCCTATCTCAACTATCCTATGTCCATTTTCAACTGAAAGACCAGTAGTTTCAGTATCTAGCACAATTTCCTTCATTTGCTTAATTCTTTTAAAATTAACTTTACATTTTTCTTTGCGGTCTTGCTAATAAAATTATTTTTTAATAAGAAAGTTGATTTTTTTTTCTTTAATGTTGTAGGAATTTGGTTTCTTCTTAATATATTTATCAACTTAAAATTGATATTTTTTCTTTTATTTATTTTTTCTCTAATTTTTTTTTTATCAGCATCAATGAAAATAATAATATCTTTACTTTTATTTAATTTATTTTCCAAAAATAAAGGTACATCAAGTATAACAAATTTTTTTTTCTTATTTTTGATGAAAAATTGCCTCATTTTTTTTCTTACTTGTGGGTGTATTATTTTTCCAAGAATTTTTAAATTTTTTGGTTGTTTTAAAATGATTTTTAAAAGTTCATCTTTTTTGAGAGGAAAATCGCGTACTTCGTGCGGAAATTTTTCCTTAATTTTTCTAAATAAATTTTTATCTTTTTTGTAAAGATTTGAAACAATTAAATCAGCATTAAAAACTGGATACCTAAATAATTTTGAGAAAAAGGTCTTTCCTGAACCTATATCACCAACTAATGCAATTTTTTTCATTTTAAAATTCCTATTGTCTCTTCATCAATCTTTGGTAAGACCTTGTTCCATAAAGCAAAAGATTGGTGAGCTTGATATATAAACATCATTCTACCATTTTCTATTTTATTGCCTCTTAGTCTTGCATTTCTTAAAAAATTAGTTTCATTTGGATTATAAATTACGTCATAAAAAAATTTGTTATTGTCTATATTATCAAAATTTAAATTGAAATTTTCATTTTTTAAACCGACGCTTGTGGCATTAATGACTATATCAAATTCAGGTACGCTTCCCCACTTTTGGATAATAATGTCCTTAAAAGTTTGTTTAATTTTTTCTGCTTTTTTCAAAGTTCTATTGGTCAAAGAAATCTCTTCACATCCCATATTCTTTAAGGCAAAAACAATGGAAGGACTAACGCCTCCAGCTCCTATAATAAATGCTTTTTTTCTTTTGACATCATAATTTACATACCTTAACGCTAATTCAAATCCAGCAATATCTGTGTTGTGGCCAATTATTTTATCTCCTTCTTTGCAAACAGTATTTACAGAGTTAGTTTTTTTTGCATCTGAACTTAGATCGTCTAAAAAAGGAATTACAGAATTTTTGAATGGAACTGTAACATTGATACCATTTATTTCTGTTTTTCTTAGACTATCAACTAGCTTGGGTATTTCTTCTTCTCTCAAAAGTTTTTTTTCATAAATCGCATTAATTTTATTTTTTTTAAACCAAAAATTATGCAGTTTTGGAGACAAGGAGTGATCAATTGGATTCCCTATTACACAAAATTTTTTCATTTGGTGCTCTCCAAGTATTGTTTGATTCTTTTAATTGGGAGGCCCATAACAGTATCGATATCTCCCTTAATTTCACTGAATAGCTTTTTTCCCTCACCTTCTATTTGATAGACATTATATGAATATAGATTTTTATCTGAAATTTTGCCCAGATAAACTTCTAGTTCCTTATAAGTAAAATTTTTCATTTTCATCTCAGCTTTTTCTGTATAATTCCATATCATTCTTCCATCTAAAGATATGCAAACAGAGCTGATTAAGAAATGAGATTTTCCATTTAATGATATCAAAATGTTTAATGCATCTGCCCTGCTTGTAGGTTTAGAAACTAGTTTTCCATTTAAATCAATTACACTATCCGCACCCAAAACAATTTCCCCTGATTTCCTTTGACTTATTTTATTTGCTTTTAATTCTGCTAGATTTTTAGATATTAATTCTGGTGATGCTCCTTGATCTATTAAAGATTTCTTTACTTCATCTTCGTCTAAGTTTGATGGTTCAACTGTACATTCTATTTTATTCTCGTCCAAAATTTTTTTTCTTACTTCGCTCTTTGATGCCAAAATTATCGATTTCATTTTTGGTTGAAAATATCATGAATTTTAAGAACTGAGGCGGCTGTTTCCTCCACAGATTTTCTTGTTACGTCAATACTTGGCCATTTATACTTCTGAAATAGCCTACGTGCATCTTCCATTTCTTTTTGCACAACACTCAAATTTGTATATTCGGTGCTATCATTGTCTTTAATAGATTGCATTCTATTTTTACGCAAATCAACCAGCCTGTCTGGTTCAGCGGTCAAACCAACTACACATTTTTTTTGAGGACTTTTTTTTAATATATCAGGAACTGAGTTTTCATTTACAAGCGGTATATTTGATATCTTCATCCCTTTATTTGCAAGGTAAATTGAAGTTGGGGTTTTACTTGTCCTGCTTACGCCTAGAAGAATAATGTCAGATTTTTCGATATCTTCTACTAAATTACCATCATCGTGATTCATGGTAAATTGAATAGCTTCAATTTTTTTATAATACTCTTCGTCCATTATATGTTGTCTACTTGGAACATTAAGAGCTTTTTGATCTAAGAGTTTAGAAAAGCTAATAATCAAATCCCCAAGAATACCAAAGCATGGAATATTTTTTAAACTGCACTGATTTGATAAGTGTCTAGCCAATTTATTATCAACTATTGTGTATAGTACTATAGCGTTGCTATTTTTTCCTGAGATTTCAAGAATTTTGGAAATTTGATTTTCAGTTCGGGTGAAAGAATAAAAATGAGTTTTATATTTAAAGTTTTTAAATTGAGCTTTAATTGCAAGAAATATCCTTTCTAATGTTTCCCCGGTTGAGTCAGAAATAAGATATATGTTGTATGTATTAATCATGTATAAAAGGTATATTTTTGTGTATAAGTTCCTTCATAAAATAAGCATAACTCTCTTTGTAGATTCTAATGTATAAGTGTCAATTTATATACATTTTAAACCATGTTAATAAATATTATACTTTTTAGATTAAAAAATGGTAATTAATTAAAACACGAAGAAATTTAAGGTAAATTTAATAAACCTTATGTGAAAAAACTGTTATAAAGTTGTAAAAAAACATTAACCACCGTTATTAACAGTACATACTACAAACAATATATATAATATTTAATTATATGAATACTCTGATACAAGATTGTATATATAACAATTCTATTAAAACGCCTTTGTGGCTAATGAGACAAGCTGGTAGATATTTACCAGAATTCAGAACTATAAGAAAAAAAAACCAAGATTTTATTAAACTGTGCTTGAACACTAAATTATCAACTGAAATAACCTTGCAACCAATTACTAGATTTGATTTTGATGCTGCTATAATTTTTTCTGACATTTTGTTAGTTCCATATGCTCTCGGTCAAAGAGTGAATTTTAAAAAAGATTTTGGACCTGAATTAGAAAAGATTGATTTTAAAATATTAAATGATGTTAAAAAAGAGGATTTTCTAAAAAAACTAAATCCTGTTTATGAAATAATTAAAAAAACAAAAACTAAATTATCTGGAAGCAATAAAGACACAATAGGTTTTGTGGGGGCACCATGGACCTTATTATTATATATGCTTTATAGAAAGTCTCCTAAAGGAGGAAGTTTTGATGTGTTTCCAAAAGACAAACATACCAATGATATTATGGCTAAATTGGATGAATTTTTAAAAATACATATAGAAGCTCAAATTAAAAGTGGTGTATCTGTAATTCAAATATTTGACAGTTGGGCTGGACTCATTCCTGAAAAAGATTTGGAATATTTTGTCTATAAGCCTATCAAAAGTTTAGTAGATTTTATTAGACAAAAAAAAACAATTTCAATTTGTTTTCCAAGAAATATTAATAATTATAAAAAATTTGTAGAAAATGTAAAACCAGATGTGATTAACATTGATTATAATACGGACCCTTTAATAATAAGAGATACAATAGATATCACCGTCCAAGGTGGTCTTGATCCAAAAATTTTACTTCAAAACAAAGAAATTGTGAGAAATGAAGTGACAAAATATTTAAAAACTTTCAATAAAAAAAGATATATATTCAATTTAGGACACGGAGTTTTACCCGAAACAAGCCCGGACATGGTTAGATATTTAGTAAACGAAGTTAGGAGTTTTAATGGACAGTAATCATCCCCAAGTAAATTTTGGAAAGACTGGTGTTTTATTAATTAACCTTGGAACACCAGATTCTACAGGATGGTGGGATATTAGAAAATACCTTAAAGAATTTTTGTCAGATCGAAGGGTTATCGAAGTAAATCCTTTTTTATGGAAAATTATTTTAAACTTATTTATTCTTACTTTTAGACCTTCTAAAACAGCAAAAGCTTATAAAGAAATATGGATGGAGAAAGAAAATATTTCTCCTTTACGATATTACACAATCAAACAGACCGAAAAGGTTAAGTCTATTATATCAAATGAAAATTTAATTGTTGATTATGCAATGCGATATGGAAATCCAAGCATAAAAAGTAAAATGTTAAATCTACAAGAAAGTGGATGTGAAAATATTATAATACTTCCTCTGTACCCACAGTATGCAGCAGCAACAACAGCTACAGTTTGTGATGAAGTTTACAGGACGCTAATGAAAATGAGATGGCAGCCCAGTCTTCAAATTATACCTCATTATGAATCTGAACCTCTTTATATTCAAGCAATCGTGAATTCAATAAACAACAAACTTAATAGCATTAATTGGAAACCTGATTTAATATTAGCTTCTTACCACGGCATACCAAAAAAATATTTTGATAAAGGTGATCCATACCACTGCTATTGTCATAAAACCTCTAGATTAATTAAAGAAACGTTCAATAAAGACATACCTATTTTAACAACTTTTCAATCAAGATTTGGCCCACAAGAATGGCTTCAACCTTATACGGATAAAACTTTGGAAAATTTACCCAAAGAGGGAAAAAAAAATATTTTAGTAATTTCTCCTGGTTTTTCCTCTGATTGTGTTGAAACTCTTGAGGAAATTTCTATTCAAGGAAAAGAAAGCTTTTTAAAGTCTGGCGGGGAAAATTTTGATACAATCCCTTGCTTAAATGATAACAAGGACCATATAAAATTATTGGTGCACTTAATCAGCAAAAGCATAAGAAAATGAATTTTTATCTGATATTTAAATCCTTACATTTAATTGCTGTAATTTCATGGATGGCCGGTTTACTTTATTTGCCAAGAATATTTGTTTATCACACAGAAAACTCATCAAATATTGAGGTTTGTAAAGTTTTTAAAGTAATGGAAAGAAAATTGTATTTCTACATTATGTATCCAGCAATGTTGTTATCATGGATATTTGGTTTAGCCTTAATACACTCTGTTGGCGGTGAATTATTAAGTGCACTTTGGATGCAAGTTAAATTTTTTTTGGTAATCATTTTAACCGCTTATCACTTTTATCTCGGATCATGCTTAAGAGCATTTAAAGATGATAGAAACACAGCAAGCTCAAAATATTTTAGAATTATTAATGAAATACCAACTATATTGTTAATTTTAATCATATTTTTTGCAATTTTAAAGCCATTAGGAGGTTGAAATATTGTAAATATATATTATATTAATTTTATCAAATTACTTTACCCCCTACATGAAAATCCAAGAACTTAAAAAAAATAGCCCAGCACAATTAATTGAACAAGCTGAGAAGTTAGGCATAGAAAATGCTAGTACACTTAGGAAGCAAGAAATTTTATTTGCTATACTTAAAAAACTTGCTGAAAAAGGTGAAGAAATTACCGGAATGGGAGTTCTTCAACTACTTCAAGATGGATTTGGCTTTTTAAGGGCGTTGGAGTCAAATTATTTACCTGGAGCAGATGATATTTACGTTAGCCCAAGTCAAATTAGAAAGTTTGGTTTAAGAACAGGTGATACAGTTGAAGGACCTGTTAGAGCGCCTAAAGAAGGTGAAAGATATTTTGCCTTACTCCAAGTGAGCAAAATAAATCTTGAAGAACCTGAAAAATCAAGGCACAAAATTGCTTTTGATAACTTAACTCCACTTTATCCTAATAAGCAAATAGTAATGGAAGTTGAGACAAATACAGTTGAAAAAAAACCAAACTTAACTCCGAGATTAATTGATCTAGTAAGTCCAATTGGCAAAGGTCAAAGATCTTTAATTATATCCCCACCAAAAGCTGGCAAGACAATGATCTTACAAAGCATAGCTAATTCCATTACTGCAAATCACCCAGAATGTTACCTGATGGTTTTATTGATCGATGAAAGGCCTGAGGAAGTAACCGACATGCAGCGAACAGTAAAAGGAGAGGTAATAAGCTCTACATTTGATGAACCTGCTCAAAGACATGTTGCGGTAGCAGAAATGGTAATAGAAAAAGCCAAGAGAATGACGGAACATAAAAAAGATGTGGTTATTCTATTAGATTCAATAACTAGACTTGGAAGAGCCTATAACGCTGTAGTTCCTAGTTCTGGTAAAGTTTTAACTGGTGGTGTTGACGCCAATGCCCTCCAAAGACCTAAAAGATTTTTTGGAGCAGCTAGAAACATTGAAGAGGGCGGATCTTTAACAATTATTGCAACTGCGCTAATAGACACTGGCAGTAGAATGGATGAAGTTATATTTGAAGAATTTAAGGGCACAGGTAACAGCGAAACTATTCTGGATAGAAAAATTTCTGAAAAAAGAATATTCCCAGCAATTGATATTACTAAGTCCGGCACTCGAAGAGAAGAACTTCTTTTTGATAAAAATGACCTGCAAAAAATGAATGTTCTAAGACGTATAATAGCTCCAATGGGATCTATGGATGCAATTGAATTCATAAATTCAAAGCTTAAAAATACTAAAAGTAATGCAGAGTTCTTTAACTCAATGAACAAGCCTTCATAAATTTAGACACGCCCAATAATTCATTTAAAATAGTTTTTAATTTGATAATATTTGTTTATGTCTGATGTGAATTTGTCAAAATTAAAAAGACTTTTTCAAGAAAAAAGATATTCCGAAGTCGTATTCAATATAGAATCTTCAACATCAGAAAATAATAGATCTTCTAAATTACATAATTTATTAGGAGTTTGTAGAGCATCCCAGAAGGGTAGAACTGATAGAGATGTTAAATATGCTCTCAAAGATTTTGAGTCGGCTTTTTACAAAGATAACTTTGGGGAAATTTCTCTGGAGTCATTGTGTAATCATATAAAACTTTGTGCAGAAATGGGTCGTAAAGACTCAGAATTATTAAATAATATGTTAACTTCACAAAAAATGTACCTTGAGTCAGAAAAAAAATTTTTCGAAAACGAAAAATATTTATCTCACGGAATTGATTTATACAAATATCTTATTAAGCATAAGGAAAAAATTTCTGTTGTAGAAAAAATTCTTGAATTAAAAGGTTTAAATAAACTTTTTGGTTCATCTTATATAATATCACAAATGTATTTAAGTAATTGGAAACAAAAAAATTTTGCTGAATTTCAAAAAAAATTCTCAAATATATTTAGTGTACTAGACTCAAAAAAACCTTCAAAAATTGATATAACAAAAAAAAAAATAAAAATTGGCTTTTTTTCTCCTGATTTTCAGCAATCTCATTCAATCACATATTTTTTAAAAGATCTAATTAAAGATTTAAAGCATACAAAATTTGAAACTTACGGACTTTCTCTTTTAAAGAGCAATCAACATGATGAGACTACAAATGAATTTTCAAATCTTTTTGATAATTGGGTTGATCTAGGAGATAAATCAGATCAAGAAGTTGTTGATGATATTCAAAAAGCAAATATTGATATCCTAATCGATCTTGTGGGTTTGTGGTCATACAATAGGGTAAATATTTTTAATACAAGAATTTGTCAGCTCCAAATTAGTTGGTTGGGTTTTAATAATTCAACTGGGCTTAAAGAGGTAGATTTTATTTTAGCTGACACCAAGACTGTACAAAATGAGGAAAAAGAATATCTGGCAAAAGTTTATAAACTTCCTAAAATCTGGAATTCCCACTGTGGTTTTGCCTATAAAAGAGTTTATAATGAATTACCTTGTAAAAGAAATAATTACTTTACGTTCGGTTCATTGAACAATTTTACGAAAATAAATGACGAAGTTTTAAACACATGGATTCAAATCCTTAAAAAAGTAAAGAATTCCAAGTTAATTTTAAAATCATCTTTATTTCTTTGTGAAGAGGTCTTAAAGAAAAAGTTTGAAAAAGAAGGTTTGAGTAGCTCAATTAAAATTTTAAAAAAAACAAAAAGGAAAGATTTTTTATCTCATTTAAATATCTATGATAAAATAGATCTATGTCTTGATACATTTCCATTTACTGGTGTAACAACAACTTTTGAAGCACTATGGAAAAATGTACCCGTAATTACTAAGGTAGGATATAATTTTAACTCTAGATGTGGCGAAAGCATTCTAAAAAATGCAAACATTGAAAATTTTATTGCTTCAAGTAACGATGATTATATTGAAAAGGCTGTTTTTTACTCAAGTAATTTAAACCAACTAGATAAAGTTAGAAAAAATCTCTTTAATAAAATTAATGAAACCCCTTTATTTGATACTAAAGGTTTCAGTAATGATTTTTGTGAAGCTCTTGAAAATATGCAAAAGATAATTGGCAGAGATTATAAGTAGCCTAACTCTACCATTTCATTTTTGAAAAGATTTTCTATTTTTTTTACTAATTCAGTCGATAACTCTTCTTTCCATACTCCAGTTTTTCCCTTTCTAAAAAAAAGCTTTCCTCTACCTCTTTCAGAAAAACCATCATTCTTTTCCATTTTTTGTAATTCTTTGAACTGAGTTTGCTTTAAGGCTTTTTTAAGTTTTTCCTCGTCAAATTCAGCAGCACCAATATTTTTTAAGTAATTAATTATTTTTGTAAATGTATTGAATTCATCTAAAACCATATCTTCGTATCTCACAATTAAAATCTTGCAAAATTTATATTCTTTCCAAGATTTGTAATGATCTGACCAAGTACCCATAAGAGATTTTTTATATTCTTTGCCACCTGATGATGGATATTCAAAATTATATGGTGAAGAAAAATGTTCAAACGACTTATTAGGATCAAGACCCATATGATGTGATAAAGAAACCAAAACATCTCTAGGATCTCTTACAATATAGATTACCCCTTTAGTATTTCTTGACGTAGTAAATTTATGGGAACCAATTGTACACATCGCATTGTGTGTTTTAACAAAATTTGTTCTATTATTAAGATTTATATAGTCTTGCATAGCTTCCCAATTTTTCACTATTTCTTCAAATTTATAGTAATCTATTTTAAGTTTATCCAATAAACCTTGATCTGGAAAACCTTGAGGTTTAAAACTATCAAGGACCGAGCCTTCAAGACTAAATTTTTCATTTGACCCCATAAAGTAGCTCTTAAGAAACATACGTAACCAAGTGTTTCCACTTTTCGGATATGAGGCTAACCAAACAATCATAAAATAATAATGATACTTTTTTTAAAAATTCAATATATAGTATATTTAGATATTTTTTAGAATTAATTTTTTAAGTTATAAAAAAATGACATTTGAAAAAAAAATTAATGATCTAATATTTTTATTAAATAGCAAACAATACAGGCGAGTAATTTTCGAAATTGAGAGTAATTTTGATGACAAAAAAATAAATAGTCAGCTTTTATTAATTCTCGGTTTAGCAAGAATGAAATCACTTGATCGAACTCTTGCAGATATTTCCTTAGCAATACAAGATTTCAAAAAAGGTTATATCTTAGAAACGAAAAATAAAATTGGACTTGAATGTTTAATCTATTACTTCTATGGAATTAACGAAAAGATAAATCAAGGATATACTTTATCTTTGGATGAATATGAGCAGGTAAAAAAATTTTTTCTTCAAGCAAAATCCGAATTTAATTACAATGAAAAACTTTATCATGCTATGTCTTTATTAAATGTTAAGTCTACAAATATCGACTTTAGACAAAATATTTTAGAAACATTAATAGATAAAGGTTTTTTAAAAGAAAAAACTCTGCTTTTTGAATATATTTATAATAATAATCTTAGATATGACTGGTCACAAAAAGACTTCTTCAATTTTACAAGTAGAATAAAGGAAAAATTAGAATTTATAAAATTTCCTAAAATTAAGAAAATAAGAAATAATAAAATCAAGATTGGTTTCCTCTCTTCAAATTTAACATCAAATCATTCAGTTACATATTTCATTAAAGACTTATTTAGTTATAGGAATGAGAAATTTGAAACTTATATTTTTTCTGACCTAAATGAAAAAAAAGAGGATGATACAACAAAAAAATTTAAGACAAATGTTGATTTTTTTTATAACGTTTCAAATAAAAATAATATCGAATTATCAAATTTCTTGAGATCTCTAGGTATTGATATTTTGATTGAAATTAACGGTTACCTAGGAAAAGGGAGAGTTGAGATTTTTAATTCTAGAGTTTGTGAATTGCAAATTTCATGGTTAGGCTACAATAATACGATAGGGTTGAGTAATAGCGATTATTTAATAGCAGATGAAAATCTAATATTAGAAAATGAAAAGGATTTATATAAAGAAAAAATTATTTGCTTAGATGGAATTTGGAATTCTCATTCGGGTCTTAAGATTAAGCGAACGTACAACAAATTGCCTACAAAAAATAATAATTCTTTTATAATGGGATCTTTTAATAGTTATTTAAAAATTTCAGATGAGACTATTACCGTTTGGTCAGAAATACTTAAAAAGGTAGAAAATAGCAAGCTTATATTAAAGTCACCGATCTCATATTCTGAGATACACTTTAAAAAATTATTTGATAAGAAAGGTGTTTTGGACAAAGTTATCTTTAAGGATAGATCTAAAAACTTTGAAGATCATATTAATCTTTATAAAGAAATAGATCTTTGTTTAGATACTTTCCCTTATACTGGTGTAACAACCACTTGTGAGGCCTTATGGATGAATGTGCCTGTTATTAGCATGAAGGGATATAACTTTAACTCGAGATGTGGAGAAAGTATTTTAATTAATTCTAACCTAAAAGAGCTTATAGCTGAGAACAAAGATGACTATATTTCCAAAGTACTTTCATTTGCTTACGACCTAGATAAATTAGAAAAAATTCGGAAATTTATTTTTGATGAAATTTTAAAAACAAATACCTTTAATACTAAGAAATTTGCTGCAAATTTTTGGAAATCAATTCTAGACACCTATACAAATCATAATTAGACTTAAGTCTTTTAAATTTATGACAATATGCGCATTATCAACTGGTATAGGAGCTTCAGGTGTAGCTATTATTCGAATCTCAGGTCCAGATACAAGTTTTCTCATTCAGTCCCTTACAAATAAGGCACTACCGAAGCCTAGGGAGGCCACACTTCTAGAATTAAACAATATCAACAATTCTAGTCCAATCGATCAGGGAATAGTTTTATGGTTTCCTGGCCCTAAAAGTTATACAGGCGAGGATATGGCGGAATTACATGTCCACGGGAGTAAAGCTGTAGTCAAAGAACTTCAAAAAACGTTATTAAGTACAAAAAAATGTAGATTAGCGGAACCAGGAGAATTTACAAAACTTGCTTTTTTAAATGGAAAAATAAATCTACTTCAGGCAGAGGCGATAGGCGACTTAATAGCAGCAGAAACAGAAATTCAAATGGAACAAGCTCAAAATATTATTAAAGGTAAATCTTTTTTAAAATTTAATGAGTTGAGAGAGAAATTAATAAAAGTTTTATCAAAAATTGAGGCAAAGATTGACTTTCCAGATGAAGATTTACCCTCCAATATTCTGGATGATCTTAAAAAAGATGTTTCTACTATTGAGAACGAAATAAAAAAAATATTGTTAAGCTATGAAGTTGGAGAAAGAATAAGAACAGGTTATAAAATAGCAATCGTTGGACCCCCTAACTCGGGAAAATCAACTTTGATGAATTATTTAAGCAAAAGAAATGTTGCAATAGTTTCTGACGTTGCAGGAACTACTAGGGATGTGCTGCAAACAAATTTAAACTTTTATGGCTATCCAGTTATAATTTCAGACACGGCAGGTATCAGAGAGTCAAAAGATATTATTGAAAAAGAAGGTATTAAACTTGCTTTCAAAAAAGCAGAAGAAGCGGACCTTAGAATAGTCGTTATAGAGCCAAAAAATGTTGATTTTTATGGGTTTTTGAACGATTTATTTAATAAGAATACAATTCTAGTTATTAACAAATCTGATCTCAATAAATTTGATGTTAAAGATAGGCTAAATAAATATGATCCAATTTCAGTATCTTTTCTTAAAGAAAAAAATATAGATGAATTATTAGACCGAATTAAAAAAAATTTAATTAGAGATATGAAGTTTAATGACGATGTTTTTGTAACTAGAGAGAGACATA
>Ga0066364_10000071_pt1 | contig 16480 bp, 30 predicted proteins | sample Knorr_S7_td_Surf_FD_70970 | JGI IMG/M metagenome (GOLD analysis project Ga0066364, IMG submission 70970) | Marine microbial communities from Southern Atlantic Ocean transect - Knorr_S7_td_SurfaceA_ad_6m_LV_A | ecosystem: Environmental > Aquatic > Marine > Oceanic | place: Southern Atlantic...
ATATTACGTGATGCGAAAGCCCAAGGCACAATAGATTACACTGACAAAAATGGAAATGCAAAAAAACTTCCCCTACAACAATATGATGGTAGCACACACAATAAAAGGGAAACTGGTAAAGGAAACTGGAAAAAAGGCAGTAACTATAATTTTAATCAAAGTGGTATTGACGGACTTAACAACGATATTTTAATACCTTATGCAAAAACGGCGGCAGAAAATAGAGAACCAAAGATGAGTGCAAGAGGTGTTACTCATCAATTATTTCACGAACCTTTTAAAATTCTTATTGGCAACCACAAAGCTATTCCAGATTTTAGTAATATAATTTATAACGCTATTAAAGATGATGGCACAGTAGAATATATGGACATGGCCAAAGCATACACAAGTTTAGCATACAAAAGCTATCAATTAGCAGACAAAGTAAAAGATATACTATTCATTAGAACTGACACAAGACATTTTGCTATTATTGCAGATCATGATGATTTTATGGATTCTATTGTACATAGCAAAGGTGAAGACGGTAAAACACAGCAACAGGGCAGGGTTGTAATAGGAAGCGGTTTTACTTGGAATGATGACCAGCAAACTCCAACACCAACTTATCTATCTGCTAAACATGGTGAGTAATTTTATATTTCTTAATCTTAGCTATAAGATTAGTTCTTCCTAATCCTAATAATTTTGCAGTTTTGGTTTGATTGCCTTCGCAAACAGATAATGCATTTTGAATACTATCTATTTCTAAACGTTCAATTTCTTTAGAGAGATTTGTCTTAAACAGATCCTCTTTGCCACCTTTAGGAAATACATCTTCCAAAAGATCCCACATTGCATCTACATCTTTCATATTGTATTTATTTCGATGCGTTAGGTGTAAAAATTTTTACACCTTTGCTAAATACAAGTGTAGAACGTGAGGGCGTTAACAGAAACGAAGGATGATATAAATAGTAATGCAAGGGTACAATTATGAAATCAGTGACTTACATTACGATAATTTTTCTCGCATGCCTATTGTATGCAAAAGCTTCTGCAAGCGAACTCAACTGGGGTTTTAAAAGTCCTGCGTTCCACCATGGAAATGGTTATTCAGCACATGTATTAAGTGTTGAGCAACTACAACATAATAGAAGGCAAGATATTAAAGATGAACAGGCAAGAGTACAGAGGGAACTAGCAAGAGAACTAGAAAACACTACTCTGAATAAGTTTATTAAAAATGTTGAAAGTAGAATATACGCAACACTTAGTAAACAGATGGTAGATAGTATGTTCGCTGATTGTGATCCAACAACTGCAACATGTGCCACAAGTGGTACAGCAGATATAGAAGGGAGTACAATTAGTTGGTCTAAAGATGCAACTACAGGTGAAATCACCCTAATAGTGCAAGAAGATGATGGATCAACAACTACTATAACAATACCAGGTGCAGGGGAGTTTAATTTTTGATTAGATCTCTTTTACTTATAGGCACATTGGCACTAACCGCTTGTAGCAATACAATGCAACAGAGTTTAGAAACTTATGAAGAAGCAGGTCCAGCAAGAGTGCAACCAGCTCCTTTAGCAGACAGAATGTTACAAGTACCAGAGTTAGACGGCAAGAAAATGACTATTGCAGTGTATACGTTTATGGATAAAACTGGACAACGTAAGCCTGCAGATAATATAGCAAACTTGTCTAGTGCTGTAACACAAGGTTCCGAAGTATGGGTAATCAAGGCACTTTCAGAAGTAGGCAATGAAACTTGGTTTGAAGTAGTAGAACGTGTGGGAATGGACAATCTGATCAAAGAGAGACAGCTGATCCGCAACACACGAGAAGTATATGAAAAAGATTTACCTAATGGTCCTAGAGCACTCAAGCCGATGGTGTTTGCAGGACTTATATTAGAAGGCGGCATAATTGGATATGATTCTAATGTTGCTGTAGGTGGTGTAGGTGCCAGGTATCTGGGACTAGGGGCACAAACTGAGTATAGAGTAGATACTGTAACTGTTGTTATGCGTATTGTAAGCGTAAGTTCAGGAAAGGTATTGTTGAGTATAGCAACTGAGAAAACTATTGCAAGCTCAAGGTCCGGAGCGGACATATTTAAGTTCCTAGATATGGGGACTAAATTATTAGAGTCAGAAACGGGATATTCCGTTAATGAACCAGTAAACTACGCTGTGAGGGCGGCTATTGAAGCAGGAGTGGTTCAACTGGTATATGAAGGTGAATCAAAGGGGCTTTGGAAATTTAAGGATTTTACATATAAAGGCAGTTTACCAGTATCGCGTCCGCTACCGTTGAGTAAAGCGTTGGACAAATGGCCAGATTCGATGTTGTACTGCGATAAAACTGATTTATGTTATCCAAGAGATACTAAGGACCAGAAAGGAAAAAATGAAAAAAACAATTAGAGGGCTTTTGTTATTTTTCTTTATCATCGCGACTCCTGCCTTGGCAAATGACATTTATATTGAACAAGTGGGCGACAGCCTTGATTTAGACATAACACAAGATGGCCAAAACAACGTAATCGGTACTAGCACTACTGACGTAAATTTAGACGGGGATTCAATGACTTTCTCCATTACACAAACAGGTGATCTTAACACCATTGTAGCTGATATCCAAGGTACTTCTTACACAGGTACATGGGCATTTACTGGTGATTCAAACGCAGTAGATTTAAGTTGTGATAGCACTAGTGGTACAAACTGTGAAAATGTAACTTTAAACATAACAACGACAGGTGACGATAATACCTATGACTTCAATATTGGAGATACAGCAGATGCAGACGGAGCAACTGTTTCGTTTACTGTTACAGGAGACGACAACGTAATTAAATCTGACATTGACGGTGAAAGTGTTGCATTGACTGTGGTAATTAATAACAGTGCAAGTTTAGCAACTAGTGGTGCAACAAGTGGTACGCTATCTTCAAGTGGTGCTGGTAATGTAGTTGACATTGATATAGACGGAGATGGAGATAGTGCAGGTCATACAGTGACATTAGATGTTACTGGCGGCGGTAGCTCTTACACTATAGATCAAAGTGGCATTTACGATAACACAGTGAATGCAGATTTTGATGGCGATAACCAGGACGTAGATATAACACAAAGTGATTAGATGATAGTAAACCGTATTACATGTTTTTTGTTTACGTTAATAGTTTTAATTACACTATCTGGACCTGCATATAGTAGCGTGGGTGAAATAGGTCAAGTTGAAGGCTCAGCAGTAATTGAAAGAGATAATACTATTGTGATAGAAGGCAAAGCCGGTGTTGGTGTTGAAAGCATGGACACTGCCGTTACTGCAAAAGGCACTATGAGGATTAATTTCATAGACCAAACTAGGGTAGAACTTACAGAACAGTCAAGACTAGTAATAGATGAGTTTGTGTATGACCCTGGCAGAGACTTGGGTACACTATCTTTAAAAGCAAGTCTTGGCACTATAAGATATGCCTCTGGACAAATAGCAAAACGTTACAAACAAAATGTAAAAATTAGAACTCCTAGTGCAACCATAGGTGTACGAGGTACAGACTTTATAATGGTTGTTGATGAATTTGGAGGTTCGATGATTACATTACTTCCTAGTTGTGATGTTGCAGGTGCATGTTTTGTAGGAGAAATTACAGTTGAAACAGATGCTGGGATTGTAATGATGAATCAAGCGTTTCAATCGACACAGACTACCCATCATATGAGAAAGCCTATGCCTCCAGTCGTGCTTGAAATATCAGAAGACATGATTAACAATTTGCTTATCCTACGCAAACGTACACCTATTGAAGATTATAACGAAGAAGAACAACTTAGGAAAAGAAAGTTAGCAGACTTTCTTGGCATTGATTTTCTAGAAGTTGATTTTTTAGAAGGAGATGCCCTTACTGATAGTATTGAAGGTATATGGGTAACAGCATTAGATGAAACTGCTTTTATGTTAGCTGATATGCTTCATGATATGTTAGATAAACTCAATGCGGCATTGGCTGCTCTATTTAAGGACGAACTTGCATTACAAAATGAAAGGCTTTTAAGTAATGTTCCTCAGGTTGGCTTTGATCCTAAAACGCAGATACGCTTAGATATAATGGAGCCTTATTGGATTTGGCAACGTGAAGATTTTGAACAAGGCGGCTTTATTCGTATGAGGTTAAATAGACAACATGATTATACAATTGATGTTAAACAAGGAGACTTTGAAATCTATGACTATAGGTTGGGTTCAGAAGGCACTAATAGTATTACTATTCATCAGTCCAGTAACTAGTTGGGCAAATGATATATACATGAATCAAATCGGTGATGACTTAGATTTGACTATTGTTCAGGATGGACAAAATAATCAAATAGAAGGCTTGTCCGGAAGTGGTAACGCGGTTGTTAACGGTAGCACTAACACATATAATTTAAGTCAGACTGGAAATACAAATCAATATAGGATTTGGGCCTATGGCAATAGACAAATAGTTACAGCTGATGTAATTGGTAATAATAATACAAACAGCATTGATAACCATGGTTCCGACAACGACATAGCTTTAGATATTGATGGCAACAGCAATGTTAGTCATACTGAGATAGGTAATGGCGGTGATAGCAACAATGCCATAAATGTTAAAATAGACGGCGACAGTAATAATATATATGCTGAAGTCCAAAATGGAAACAGTAATAACATAGATGTTCAATTACACGGACATTCTAATAATATTGCTAGGGTTACTGTAAACGGAAGTAACAATAATATTAAAGCATGGCAAGGTAAACATGAAGACGGTAGTGTTGATAATAATGAAACAGGCGATAATGATGTATATTGGATAGTTGCAGGTAATAACAATAATCTATCAAGTTATCAAACAGATGATAATAATAATGGTGGACAACACATAGCTAATTATATAACTGGTAATAGTAATGACGTAAAACACACACAACGTGGTTCAGGTAATCATCAAGGATACATTGAAATAACCGGTGACGGCAATGATGTTGAATTAACACAACGTGGAAATACAGATACACAGTTTGCAGATATTGTATTAGATGATGGGCATACTGTCAACGTATTTCAAAGATATGGAGATCATACTGCGAATATTAATTTATCAAATGCAGGCGGATCGTACAATCTTGATCTAGATCAAACTGCAAGTACAAATCAAACCTATAACCTTACAGGAACGTGTACTAATTCTAACGGCTGTGGCTTAACAGTAATCCAAAATTAATAAATACTAATATAACAGGGCATTATCTCTGGGAACGGAGGGGCATCATATTAGATCCAATTACAGCAGTAACGGCGGCGACCACTGCTTTTAATACAGTGAAAAAATTTGTACAGGCTGGCCAGGAGTTTGAAAATTGCATGGGCCAAATGGGCAAATGGTATTCGGCTGTGTCTGATTTCCGTAAAGGACAATCGATGCAAAAAAAGCCACCATTGTTTAAAAAACTTTTTGCCGCAGGTTCAGTAGAAGAAGAAGCGTTAGCACTTCTTATACATGAAAAGAAAATAATGGAAATGGAGAAAGAACTTCAAGCATTATTAAATTTTAGGTTTGGATATGGAACATGGGACGAACTTAAAGAAATGCAACGTAAAATTAGGGCTAACAGAGAAAAAGAATTTTATAATGCAAAAGAAAGACAACGTGCCATCTTAGAAGGCATAAGTATAGTAATATTATTGCTTTTTACAGCAGGCTTAATATTTGGTATACTATATTTAATAGGAGTTGATAGAGGACTGTTCTAGTGTTGTACAAATATAAAGATTTTGTGTATGATTATGATTATGGTACAGGAAAATTATATAAAGGAGATCGCTTAATCTTTAAAGGCAACGGATGGTCAGGAATACTGTTCTTTTTATCAGCAACAAAAAATGCTCCTGAAGTAAAAGCAATGTTTCAACAACAATTAGATACTCGAGAAGAGTATAAATTGCGGGCAGAACTTAAAAAGCCAAGAGAACCAGAGATGCCTGTATTTGAGGAACCTAAAAAGAAACCGCCTCCAAAACGCAACGATAAGAGGTTGGTACGATGATACATGCATTTTTACTTGTGGTAATATTAGGATCAGGAGACACTGCTAAACAACAACCAAACCCTATGTATTTTAGAAGTATAGATGTTTGCCAATATTATGCAAAACGTATACCAAGACAGTACGGCAATTACGGATATTTGAATTTAGTGCCATCAGAGCACAGGATTACAGCTTACTGCAAACCAGTTTATGTAAAAGACGGAGACTATATATATGATCATTGAATTAGCTATGGCAGGAATGTTACAATGTTCACTTGTGACACAGCGTATTAAGGGAGAAGATTTGTACTGTTTTTATCAATGTGTTGACACAACAAGAGAATTTGCAAGCACACTTAAAAACTATCGTTGTCCTAAAACTTTATATGCAGATAGGGCGGCATTGTTGTTTAAAGATCGAGACCATAAGAAAAATAAATGGACCGATGAAGACATAGACAAAATTGTCAAAGACTAAATATGTTTATGACAGTTCAAGACATAAGAGGCTACATGAATTTGGTAGAAGGTAAAGAGGAAAAGTTGGTGCTTTCTCCTTTACCATATAAGATGGGCGACTTATCTCCTGTATTATCAAAAGACAATATCGACTATCATTACAACGTTTTGTCCAAAGGGTATGTAGATAGATACAACAAAAAAGAAGGTGATCCAAAATTTAATTATGGTGGTGCAATGCTACACAATTTATTTTGGACACAACTTAAAAAGCCTGCAGGTGCAAATAATCCTGTAGGTGCAATAAAAGATTTGATAGAAGATAAGCACGATACCTATAAAAAATTTAAAGATAGCATGCTTGTAATGGCAATGGGTATACAAGGCAGTGGCTGGGTATACTTGTCTAAAAAAGGTGAAATCAAAACTACACCCAATCAAAGTTTCAAGACAGATATACTAATGCCTATTGATATGTGGGAACATAGTTTTACAGACTATATACCTGCTAAAGATGCAAAAAAGAAATATATTACAGGTATGATGCGAACTATTAATTGGGAAGTAATAAATCAAAGGTTATCATAAATGGCATTTTTAGTACACCCTCTTCCTCCGATTCCAGTGTATGTTAAAAAAGAATACTTGTATGATCTAGAAAAAGGACATGGTGAACTAACACCTGGTATTTGGATCAGCGTAAAAAGCACAAAATATAAAGCCTTATACATTGAAACACTTCTTACAGATTATGGCGCACTGTTTGATAAACTTCCTATAAGTGCATTTGTATGGAAAGAAGATTATGATGTAGATAATCAATTGACTTTAGATGTGCTTCAACTATGGGATTGTTTTGATTATGATATTACTGTTGTACAAAAACCACTTCTCAGCAGATGTGAATATTTTGGTAAAGATCGTAAAATGCATGCTGGAGAATACGAATTTACAATCGATAATGCTCATAGAGATCATAGTTATATCGATACAAATTTTTCTGAACACGACCCCGAACACAAATCTTTCAATGTGATTAGATTAGATAATGGACAGTTTGCGGCACAACCTAACAATAGAATTATTTGGAGAGATAGTAGTTTGACTCCAGAGAAACTTTTACAACCAGACTTTAAAGTATGTACACAAAATTACTGTGTAGAAACTGAACCTAAGTGGTCCGTTGGACATACAGACGAATGGCAGTATAAAACAATCGACGAAGAAAATATCAAATAAATACTGTATGACAAAGTGGATCACACATTGGACAATAGCATTTATAACTGCGGCTTGTATGCTTGCAATACACTATGGCGATAGCACCATTGTTCAAACAGCTCGGCTGAAGCAATTTGATCTGCTTCAAACATATGATCAGCCAAAAACTTCCCAGGATATTGCAGTAGTTGCTATCGACGAAACAGCTATTGAAAAGTATGGACAATGGCCCTGGAAGCGAGATGTTCTTGCAGATATAATCTGGAAACTTCGAGAAGCAGGTGCTGGTATCATTGTAATACCTGTGCTATTTTCAGAAGCCGACAGGCTTGGTGGAGATATGGCACTAGCCGAAGCACTTGTAGATAACGGCGTAGTTATTGCCCAAACGGGAACTACATCCGGAATGAGCCGCAATGCTGTACCGCGAGGTGTTGCGAAGATAGGTGACCCTATACCATTCTTGCTAGAATGGCCAGGAATGCTGGGACCTATACCATTGCTAGGAGAAAATGCTGAAGGTGTTGGTGTGCTAAACACTTTTCCAGAAATCGACGGCGTAGTGCGTAGAATGCCTCTCCTTATGCGTATCGGCAATGATACGTATCCAACTTTAGCAGTGGAAGTAATACGAGTAGCTACTGGTGCTCCATCCTATCAAGTAAAGGCTAATCAAGGAGGCGTTGAAGCTATAAGAGTACCGGGTTATCCAACAGTAAGAACTGATCCAAACAGCCAGATATGGTTACGTTGGAATAAACAGTTTGAAACTAAAAGTGTCGCGGCGGATGATTTTAGCTTCGTATCAGGCAAGACTGTAATCATAGGCTCAACAGCAGAAGGCATTGGAGGCATAATTGCAACTCCACAAGGAGCACAATATAATTACATGCCAGCGGCGATAACATTACAAACCGTAATCGATGGTGACCAAATAGAGCGACCGTGGTGGGCTTTATTGGCAGAACTCTTGACAACAGCAGTCTTGGGCATAGCTCTTGTGCTACTTGCAAGATTTGCACCTTACTGGTTGGTAGGTATAAAGATACTAGCATTTAGCGGTTTCCTTGTGTACGGCGCTTATTACGCTTGGACACACTATTTGTATCTACTTGATATAACTATGCCGCTGGCAACCGTAATACTTGTAGGCTTACATTCTGTTTTTAATAGATTTGTTTCAGAATATTTTCAAAAACAAGCAATAAAAAAACAGTTTGCAGGTTATTGTTCACCAACTGTGGTACGTATGCTACAAGAAAATCCAGCACTTATTAAGGAAGGAATGAAACGGGAAATTTCTATTTGCTTTTCAGACCTAAGAGGATTTACACCACTAGGCGAATCTTTTGGCGATGACGTAAAAGGCTTAACAAAATTAATGAATGGCTATATGGATGCCATAACACAACCTGTGCTTAATGCAGATGGAATGATAATAAAGTATATAGGTGATGCTAGTATGCATGTTCACAATGCACCTAATGACGATCCAGAACATGCTTGCAACGCTGTGAACACAGGACTCAATATGTTAAAAGCAGTGGAGAAATTTAATGAAAAACTTGAGAAGGACGGCAGACCTCGTATTGGGATGGGGGCTGGCATTAATACTGGGATTGGTTATTTGGGAGAAATGGGTAGCACATCAAGACACTCATATGACGTCCTCGGAGACTCAGTCAGCACAGCCGCTAGAATAGAATCCAAATGTAAAGAATATGGTTGTTTATTATTGATAGGTCAAAACACATATGAACAAACAAAAGATGATTTCTTTTATTTAAAAATAGATGATCTTGCAGTCAAAGGCAAATCAGTCGGCATAGGAATTTGGACTGTGCTAGATGATATACGACCAGCATGGAAGTCTGCACAAAAGAAACATAACCAAATGCACGAAGATTATAAAGCACAAAAGTTTGACGATGCAATAAAAAAGTGCAATGTATTATCTAACCATTTTGATCATAAAATGGAAAATTATTATAACATGTGGATAGAGCGTTGTGAATATATGAAAACGCAAAACCTACCTAAAGATTGGAACGGCGTGTTTATCGCCACAACAAAATGATAGTGTTTATAATAGGATATATAAAATAATGTTTTGGAAAAAAGCTAAAAATACAGAATTAGAAGATTACATTATGGATCTTGAAGATAGAGTACGAAATCTTAAAAGAAGGATACACGAGGCAAACGTTAAAATGGGTTTTATTGAAGATAAATCCAAGAAACGGGAACCACAAATTTATGTAAGACACATCGATCAGCCAAGGCCGGATCTAGATGATCTTAAGGCAAAACTAACAGGCCGAAGATAATACCTAGTGCAAAACAAACTGCACCACAATATAACATATCTTTATCATGCCAAATAGCTTGTTTCTGCAACCATAATTGTGTAGGTTTATGATTTGTCCAAGTTATTTTCATTATTCACTTTCCGTATTTGCACAGTCGCATCCTGTACAGACATCATTTACACATTCTTCGCAAGTGGGTTGATAACAATGGCACCTATGCCCACACTTCTTACAATGTCTTTCTTCGCTTATCATTTTTTTCTCCTGTGCTGTTAATATCTTCATTAGCAGATTTATACTCATCTACTAATCTTTGTAATTCATCTTTACGTTGAGGATTTAATTTACTCCTATATTCTAAAACCATACTTAATTTAGTATTCAATCTGATCATATCATTGTCTAACATGCGTACACGATCTACTAATTTTATGAGAGTAGCCATAGTTTCACCTATAACTGGATCAATTGTTTCTGTCACCCATTTCCATATAAAAAATATAAAGTATCCTAATCCACAAGCGGCTACGATAGGAAATCCAAACTCTTTAATCGCTTGTACTATGTCCATTCAGTCCAGCCTCGTATTTTTTCATTAGTGTACCAACTTGATCAGTTTTTACTAACCATCCATGCTCATTCACTATAAAAACATCTCCTGGTTTGTAAAGCCAATGGTCTTTGGCTGAGCCATCTTTCTGTTTACCCATTACTTCTCCAGGCCAATCACCTTTTACAGTGAAGTTATCACCTGCTTGTTCAACTGTGTAATCCATCCAAATCATTTTATATTCTCCAAACTTGTTTTAAAATTTTTTCTCATAATCCTTTGTTTTTCTTCATCTGTCTTTAAATTAAAGAAATGAAAATTCTCTTCTAACTTTGCCGCAATTTTAGGATCTTTTGAAATCACCGAACAATCCTTTTTAAATTTTTTTTGCACTAGTCTCTCCTTGCGTCTTCTTTGCCTTCGTTGGCTGCAAATCGATCTACGTTAGGTCTAACATTTAAAACATGGCTTAACAATGCATCTAACTTTACCAAGTCGTTATTCATTGTTTGCACTCTATTATCAAGAGATGAGATTATGTTTTTCAAAGTGAATACTGAACTAGTAACACCTGCTAAAATAAATTTTAATGTAAGGAATACAAATCCGCCTGCCGCTAAAGCACCTGCAATAGGAAAGCCGACATCCTTAATCAACGTAAATATATCCATTTGCCCTCCAGGAACGCCCCCACGCTCTGCTATATGTATTTACCAAAACTATATACATAATATGGTTGACAACTTAAATATAAGATACTATAATACTATTATAAGATGAGGTAAAGAATGCTTAATACTTACGACTGGGAAAAATTAATAAACGAAGAAGATAGATTTGCTTTACAACAAGATATCACACAGATCATTGATCAAGGTGATTGGTATGAAAACAGTCCTAAGTATCAAACTAAGATGGATGTGTTTAGTATAAAACGTGCCCATTGGTCAAAACTTAGAATGAGCTTTTTTTGGAGTTGCTTTGCTTATCTAGGTAAAGAAGTGCGTATAGAGAGTTTAAAAAGTTGGGGGATGATTACAAGTTCCAAATGGTCAGAAGACAGAGATAATTTATGGCACGATCATGCTTGGTACAATTCTCCAGCTGATGCAAAAAAATTAAGCGGAGTTTTTTATTTGAAACTTCCTGAAGAAAATATTGGAGATGAAGAGTGCGGAACAGAATTTGCACCAGAAGGCCTTCAATCCAATCAGAGATTCTTTTGTCCTCCTTTTGTAGGTAGATGGGTGATTTATCCAGCAGAATGGATGCATCGGCCAGGGCTATTGAAAAGTGAAGATACAAGAATGATAGTAGCAGCAGATTTAGGATTTATAGATGCAACATAGTATAGAAGAACTTATAAGACGTATAAATGCCATGCATGATGTAGCAGTGCAAGCACATAGAATTAGAACACAATATTCTAATGTTTCTGATCAGCAGTACGATAAAGCTACGTGCAAACATTTAATAGAACAAGTGCAATCTATGGCACTTGCTATTGCACATGACAAACAGGGCGATGAAATAAAAACAGAAATGGAATACGAAAATGTCCAAAACAGTTGAATACAATAAAGAAGATATTTTTAAAAAAATTGCAGGCGACCCAAATAATGTAAATATGGTTATACCGCCAGAGGTTTTAAAAAAAATGGGCTGGGGTGAAGGCACGCAAATTAAAGTTGAAGCACAAGATGGACAACTTGTCATTACAGAAGTAAAAAACAATAAAGACAAATAAGTATTATTGCGAAAATTGGTTAAAGGAGAATTAACATGCCGCAAAAAATTACAGCTGAAATCTCAGCAGAACAATTCAAAGAAAATTTTAGTTTTAACGAAGTAAGTGGATTATACGATGATCCAATGTTTAGACTTGTTGTAAACAAGTTTGGCCGTTGCTATTGGTTACTTGCACACGATAACTTACAAGGTCCAAGATTCAGTGGGAACAATGTTTACTATCAAGGAAACAATTCAAGACTGATTAGAACTATCTATCCTAATGCAAGACGCATAATTGATGTAGGCGCTAATGTAGGTAACAATACTATTGCTTACGGTGAATGGGCACAAAAAGTAGAATCATTTGAACCTACGCCAACAACACTTAAAATGCTAAAAGCTAATATTGCTATCGCAAAACAACAAAAGTTGAAAGGTGTATATTGGAAAGGCACAGATCAAGAAGGAGACTTGTATCGAGACGAAACAGCAAAAGCAGGTTGGTATACATATAAAGGTGTTCATCAACCAATGGATGTTGTTGCTGATATAACTGTGCATGAAGTAGCCGCAACCAATCGTAACGAAGGTACAATCGACATACTTGATCACACAGACCACGGCGGACACAATCATGTGATACTAGATAGTAAAAATATAAAACTACGTGAAACACAAAATCTAGTGCCTGTGCCTGCACGTACAATAGACAGTTACAATTTTGAAGACGTTGATGCAATAAAGATTGATGTAGAAGGTAGTGAACTTTTAGTTATGCAAGGAGCAAAAAACACTATCGAACGTTGTCGTCCTAGTGTGCAAGTGGAGATTGTTCCAAAGCAGTGTAACCTATTTAATTATGAACCACAAGACTTATATGATTACATGGCACAATATGATTATGTGTGTATAAGTGCAGTAAGACGAGCCGCAAATAAAGATCAGCGTGATATGTTCTTTGGTCAAAGTATAGGTATGAAACATAAACAAATTAAAAAGTATATGGATCGATTGTTTGTGCCAAGAGAAATACACGAAGCAACTGACTACGGTGCTATGGCACAAGCAGATAACACTTTTAATAAACTTTTTGGTTAAATTAACCAAAACACTTGACTTTTACACTAGGTGTGCTATTATAGTATTATGAATTATGTAAATGTATCTGGCGGTCAGCCGTATCAAAGAAAACGTGTAGAAAGTATTGTACACTATTGCATTGCAAAATTAATGCCACGTATGCAAACACTTGATATAGATGTAAAACTTACTAATTTAAAAGGCGAGGCTTACGGATATTGTCTTTCTTTAGATAAAAGAACGTTTGAATTAGAAATAGAAAAAAAGTTAAATTTAAAAACTTTGCTCACAACGGTTGCACACGAAATGGTGCATGTTAAACAATATGCAAGATCAGAACTTACAGAAGGCACTTGGCAAGGCAAACTTATTAATCCTAATCAAAGTTATTGGGATAGAGGATATGAAATAGAGGCACACGGCAGAGAATATGGACTCTTTGTAAGATGGGCAGAAGCAAACAAACTAGGCGAAAGGCAGTGGACACATGAAGATTGAATATAAAACACAAGATGTTTTGGCAGTGGCTTTTAGGGCTCATAAAATGAACAAAGGTTATGTAAAAGATACTGTTCGATTTTCTGAGCCAACAAACTCAACTGTGTTTAGTAACAAAGATCTTGTTAAATTTCAAATGCGTCCTGAGTTTAGGCCGCCTGATTTTAAACCAATTAACATTGATCCATCTGACTATGCTGATGTAGATGATGCACTAAAACATTTTCGTAGATACACTTTTGGCATGTTAGCTGAAAGCCTAACAGATTTTCAAAAAGATGTAATAGAAAATGTATGGAGTGATAATGTTGAATTCAATAAGTTAGGTATTCTTGCTTTTGTTCCTGAGTTAGTAAAACGTGAAATACAAGAAAATAGTTTGAAGAAAGTTATAAGGACTGAATATAGGGATAGCAAATATATTGCCGGTGTAGGAGAATCAGTAGAAGGTGTATGTAAAGTGTTAGACAGGCATTATAGTAGTCATTATGAACGTTACAAATATACCTGCGATTACATGGGCAATATAATTGGCTTTTGGAATAAGTTTGAAATACCTGTAGGTGAACATAGAAAGTTTAAAGGCAAGGTAAAAGCACACGATAAGAATAGACTGTTTGAAGTCAGTGAAACGAGTATAAATTATGTTAAAATTTATAAGGTTTAGTAGTGACACAAATAGAATTGGAGAAACTGCGTTGTGCATATATTAAAGTATATGGAGATCGTTGGCGTGAATTATTTGCCAAACATTACTGGTGTGTGTATGATGGACAAACTGGAAAATGTACTGTAGTCAAATGTAGAAGGTGCCCACATCATGAAGAAAAGAAATAACAAAGAAGTAAGTAGTTTAAGTTGTAAAGCAAAGGTAAATCCAATGAGTGAGAAAATCCAATTTGAAGAGTCGTTAGAAGATGATGATTGGGGAATAATCATAGGCAAAGACGGAACACTGAAAGGAATGTTTATTCCTGAAGGTAAAGATGAAGAAGAGGTTCCACCTGTGATTGTAAAAATGTGTAAGGAATACTTTGGTATAGATGTAACCGAAGAAGTAACTGTACACTAATTTTAAATTGTAAGGAGTAAAATGAAAACTATAATTGATAGTACTGCTACGTTGATTAATACAAACAACGAAGCATCAGCCTTAGCTGAAGTAGATAAGTTCGTAGAGAAAAAATCCTTCGATGCTTATCTCGCTACTAATAAAATTCCAATGAGATGGAATGGTAGAGTGTATGTTGGAAATGCACATGGAATGGAGTTCACTAGTGTTGGACCACGTATTCATACTTTGAAGGAAGGAAGGAAATGAACAGCAAATTTGAAGGGCCTTTGGTAAGTGCTTTCGAAGCAGATACTAAAGGAGTAGTCAAGCAGGTGTTTATCACATATAGAAAACGTGATGGTCAGCTTGTTAAAGAAACAACCAGTAGAAGATTCTATGCAGATGGTAGTGATTGGCATGATGTCAGTAGTTCCGAACCATTAGTTGAGGTAAAAGATGACTGAACCAAAAGATCCAAGCGACAAACACTTTAGAATTAGCATGGTAAAAAGTGCAGTAAGAATAGCAGGATTTATTGCATTGTGTACAGGCAATTTATTAACAGCTGGAATTATTCTAATTGGTGCAGAATTATTAGGTATATGGGAGGAAATGTAATGCCGTTGGTGCCTATTGTAGTAGAAAGTGAATCTAAAGGTGAACGATCATACGATATTTACAGTCGTTTGATGAAAGATCGTATCATAATGGTGCAAGGAGTTGTTGAAGATTACATGGCCAACGTTCTTGTTGCACAAATGTTGTATCTTGAAAGTGTTCACGCAGAGAAACCTATTAAAATGTTTATTAATTCACCTGGAGGAAGTGTTACTGCTGGACTTGCAATATATGATACTATGCAATTTAGTAAGTGTCCAGTACACACATATGTGATGGGCCAGGCCGCTAGTATGGGGAGTTTTTTAGCTCAAGCAGGTGCACCTGGTAAAAGATTTGTTCTTCCTGAAAGTAGAACAATGATTCACAGAGTGAGTTCAGGCACTAGAGGTACAAGTGGTAGTGTGCATGTACAAGAGTTAGAATTTGAAGATGCACGTAGGCATTTTGAAGAAAGTAAATATTTAAACAAACGTCTTACTGAACTGTATGTAAAACACAATACAGCCGGAAAGACATATGAAGAACTATTTGAAACAATGAAATTTGACACATTCTTACGTGCAGAAGATGCAGTTTCTAATGGATTCGCTGACAAGGTGGTGGAAAGTAGATGAATACAGTTCAAGATACAGTAGCTAATTTAAAAGGCATTCCAACTAGGAATGAACTAATCAAACTGTTACAAAAAGAAATTGTTGAAGTAACATTTACAAAACTAAATGGTGATGAACGTATTATGCCTTGCACACTTGTTGAAAGTTTCTTTCCTGATCCAAAGAAAGAAGCTACTCAAAAAAACGATAAGGTTGTTGCAGTTTGGGCAATTGAATCAAAAGGATTTAGAAGTTTTAGGTATGACAGAGTAAAGTCTATTAAGGTACTAGAATACGGAAACGGTA
>Ga0066364_10000072_pt1 | contig 16438 bp, 16 predicted proteins | sample Knorr_S7_td_Surf_FD_70970 | JGI IMG/M metagenome (GOLD analysis project Ga0066364, IMG submission 70970) | Marine microbial communities from Southern Atlantic Ocean transect - Knorr_S7_td_SurfaceA_ad_6m_LV_A | ecosystem: Environmental > Aquatic > Marine > Oceanic | place: Southern Atlantic...
GGATTTATTCCAACACAATGGAACTCTTGGAGAACAAACTGGTCTTCTGCTTCTAGTAGATCTGATACACAGACTATGAGAAGAGGTCAGTGGCCATATATTAGAAGAATTACTACAACAACTACAAACACTGTAAGTAACCAGTCACGTTCTGGTATCAGAAGTAGAGTTACACCTAGAATTGATCGTCAGAATATGGGTGATCGTACTTTAGAAAAAACAGTAATACCTTTTATTAGATCAAGAAACATTGCGTTTAAGATCCAGCGTCTAAAACCAAATACAAGATTCTATGCTTTCATTGATAACGTAGATGTAAATTACTATACAACTCCAAGATTAATTGAAGTTATTAAAAATCCAGTTGATGATAGTCGTACAAATAACACACCATTTGTTACTGATGAAACTGTTGTCGGTCAAACATCTGGATGTAGATTAAAAATTGTAAGTCCTGAAACAGGATTTGATGATGGTAAATCACCTTATGATGGATCTGATCTTCCAACATCTTATGCTTCTACAACAGGTTTCTTAAACATTGATACTAAAACAATGTCAGAAACAGTTGCTGGTGCATATTATGGTAATCCTATTGAAACTGAAATTCTTGTAGGACAAACATCTGGTGCTCGTGCTGTTGTTAAGACAAAACGTTTAGTTGCAAACACTAACGGTGATATGGAAGGTATTATGTGGATACCTAACCCACGTGTATCAACTAACCCAAGATTTGCTACAGGTACAAGAGTTGTAAGACTTACTACATCAGACACTGACTCTAGAGTACCAGGTCAAGTTGACTCTGCTGCATCTGCTAACTATGTTGCGTCAGGTGTTATTGAAACTAAACAGACAACAATCTTTGCTGTTAGAAATGCTGACATCGTAAGAGATACAGTTACACAAGATAGAACTGTTAATAACACTACAAGTAACGTAACTAGAGACACAGGTTGGTATGACCCTCTTGCACAATCATTCTTGGTTGAATCTAAAGGTGGTGCATTCTTAACAAGTTGTGAGTTGTATTTCAATACAAGAGATGAGAGAATTCCTGTATCAGTACAGGTTAGAGAGATGGCAAATGGTTATCCAACTACTAAAGTTCTTGCTTTCTCTGACGTTACACTTTTACCTTCACAGATCAATCTATCTGAGAATGGTACAGTTGCCACAAGATTTACATTTGATTCACCTGTATACGTTACAGAAAATAGAGAATACTGTTTAGTTGTTCTTTCTGACTCTAACGAATTCAAACTCTGGATATCAAGAATGGGTGAGGATGATGTTACTAATGACAGAACTATATCTGAACAACCTTATGCTGGTGTTTTATTCAAATCACAGAACGCATCTACTTGGACTGCTGACCAGTATGAAGATTTAAAATTCACATTATATAAAGCACAATTTAGTGCTAACTCAACAGGTACTGCTGTATTCAATAATGCTGAACTTGCTATAGGTAACAGTGGTATTTCTCAACTAAGAGCAAATCCAATCAGAACTCTAAAACCAGAGATTAAGATTATTCTTTCTGATCACCAAGCAAACTTTACTATTGGTGCTGAGATTACACAGACTGATACATCCCCTGTACCATCTGCTATCATCAGACAAGTTGTACAAGGTGTACAAGGGTCATCTAATGCTTACATCATCGTAGATGACGTTGCAGGAACCTTTAGAGAAGGTGTTGCATCTGGTGCTAGTTACATCTATAGACTTGTATCTTCTAGATCACTTGCTGATATAACACTAACTGGTGTAACAGGTACATTCGATTCAAATAATACAATAACAAACGGTTCAGGAGCATCAGGTATGGTGACTGCATTTAATTCAGGAACTGGTGTTGTTTCAATTAAATCTGTTACAGGTACGTTTGCTGTGGGTGATGCTATAACACAAACAACAAGTGGTGCTACAACTGGATCAGGAACTATAGCTGCTGGTGGTATCAATGCAACTGGAGATGATATCAATGATTATCCTGCTGCTCCTATCTCATACTTCAACCAAGCTACTGAGATCGAAGTGATGCACGCTAACCATTGTATGCACGATACTGCTAATAATGTAAAACTAGAAGGTGTAATTTCAGAAGTTGCTCCTACAATCATTGACTCTGCATATCATACAAATGGTATTACAGCTGCGGATGCGGTTTCAGGAACCTTCCAGTTACACGTTCAAGATGCTTCAGCGTTCCATACAACGATCAATGGTGCTTCTGTTGCAACATCCAACGTTGGATACATTATTATTCGTGATCCTGAAATCAGTCAGAAACATTTTGAAATTATTGAGTACAGTAATATATCATCTGACGGTAAGATTATTACATTACCTTCTGGTTCTCGTGGTAAAGGTGGAACTGCTGCTTTAGCACATAGTAATACAAGTATTATTGAGTGTTATAACTTAGATGGTATTCCTCTAACAGAAATTAACAAGTTACACACTGCTATTGGTTCACCAACTCTTGACTCGTATAAGGTTGCAGTCACATCTGTATCTACAAACGGAGTTCAGAATGGTGGTGAAGGTGTTACTGCTACACAGAACATTCAGTTTGAACAGTTCTATCCACAACTTGAAATGAATAACTTCCCTGAAACGGATATTATTCCTAGATTGAACGCAGTCTCTGCTACATCCATACTTAATGGTGCAAACGTGAGTGAAGCATCATTCATTAATGATGGTGTATACTTAGACTGTATTGCAAACGAAGATAACTATATGACATTCCCTAAATTGGTATGTTCTAAAGTTAACGAAGATGCAAAACTAAGTGGTTCTAAGTCATTGACTATGAACTTGCTAATGAGTTCAACTAACGCTAACTTGTCACCTGTGGTTGATACAGATCGTTGTTCATTAATTACAACTTCTAATAGAATCAACCAGATTGAGCCTGCTAATTCTAACGCAGAGCAAAGAAGTGGTGATAAGAATGATGCTGTTTACATCAGTAAGACTATGAACTTACTGAATCCAGCGAATACTTTGAAGGTTCAGTTTGAAGGATGGAGACATCCTGATACTGAAATTCACGTTATGTATCGTATACAACCTGTTGGTGCGTCTATTACTTTCGATGAAATAGGGTATATATATTTTAACGGAAACGGATTGGAAGATAAAACAGTTCAAAAGACTGAAGCATATCTTCTCAGGGATTTAGAATACACCTACACAGGTGCTGAATTCACTGCTGCTCAGATTAAAATTATTATGACATCTCGAAACCAAGCATACGTACCCGAAATTAAAAACCTTCGTGTATTAGCTTTAAGTGACCTCTAAGAAACCTGACTTTCAACACGTAAAAGGTAAACCTGATTTAGTACGAGACACCAAGTCTGGTGCCATACTAAATACAAAAGCAACCCCTCCAGGATCTGCTGCTAAAAGACGACACGAGAAAGATCTCAAAATCGAAACTATGCAAAAAGATATGGATGTGCTAAAATCAGAATTATCTGAGTTGAAAAACTTAATTAAACAATCTTTATTAAACAAATGACTGCTGACGCACCTGAAAATGTAGATCAGGAAAAACTACTTTCTGATTTCAAAACTAGATTAAAAGCATATGTCGATGAGAACCAACAGATGGCTCAAAAGATTCGACAGAATGAACAACAAGCACTAAAACTCCAAGGTGCTATAGAAACGCTGGAGTACATCCTCTCAGATGGTGAACCTACTGTTGACAATGTTGATGCAGGGGGAGCACAATAATTTAGAGAGAGACCGAGAGGTCTCTTTTTAACGGTTATAAATATCTTGGAGGCATATTGTCCGAAATGTAGGATACCATAACCAATGGCAAATAGAATTCAATTAAGACGTGATGGTGCTCAACAGTGGGCAAACATCAACCCTATCTTGGCACAGGGTGAACTTGGTATTGAAATTGATACATCACGTATTAAAATCGGGGATGGAGTAACTCCGTGGAATAGTTTAAGATATGAGAGACCACTAGAAACAGAATCAAACGCTGCTAATACACTTGTAAAAAGGGACGCTGATGGTAACTTCCAAGCTGGTGCTATAACTGCAACAGTTATTGGTAACGCTGCAACTGCCACACGTCTTGCTAACGCTAGACAAATTCAACTTGCTGGTCAGGTTACTGGATCAGGTTCTTTTGATGGATCATCAAACCTTACATTAACAACTGACTTATCATTAATAACAACACTTCCACATTATAATCCTGCTGATCCTGATGCTAGTGATCTATACACTCGTGTTAGGGTTAACTCACAAGGTAGGGTTATTGGTGCTGAACTTGCATCTACACTTGCAAACTATGGTATTACTGATGCTCAACCATTAGATGATGACTTAACATCATTAGCAGGACTATCTACAGTTGGTTTACTTGCTAGAGTATCTCAAGGAAATATAACCACTAGACAGTTAACTGGTGGTGCTGGAAGAATTATATTTACAGTACCTGATGGTAGTTCACAAAACCCATTCATTGATCTTGCTGATACAGCAGTTGTTGTTGGTAGCTATAACACTGAATCATTAACATCTGTTAATGCTGCTGGTAGTAACTCAGAACCATATGGTACAGAAACTGTTAACACAACCAAGTTTAGTGTTGATAGATATGGTCGTATTACATTAGCAGAGAACGTACCTATTGCTACAGCAGTAGAAGGATCTAAGTATTCTGGTTATGACGCAGGAGTAACATATAATCGTTATGACATAATTGCAAATGCTTCTAAGGTATATCAAGCACTTCAAACAATATCTGCTGGTGGTGGAGCACCTACTCACAGTTCTGGTGATGCAAACGGTTGGAGATTTTGTGCTGCTGAAGGTACTGAACAGAAAGGTCTTGCATCATTTGCACAAGAAGATTTTGATGTAGATTCAAATGGTCACGTAACCATTGCTGCAATGGGTGTTGATAATAACCAGTTGCAGAATAATAAAATTACATTTACTGATGGAAATACAGTTCAAGATTTTGAATTAGATAATGAACTAACAACTTCCACTGCACACACAGGATTTGATTATCTTAATTATGTAAAAGTAAATGACACTTCTGGAAATCTTTTATTTGGTGCTAATAACACCGATAACAGTAATGCTGGTGGAGTAGATATTAATGTTGATACAAATATAAGCGGTGCTTCTATAAAACTTGACAGACCAGGTAACACTCCTCTACAAACTATTGAGAGGACTGCTGGTTCACTTAAAATTCATCACAATGTCTCTTCCGCAACTGATAGAACTCTTGATATTGTTTCAAACAACGCTGGTGCTGGTACTGCTAGTATTAACATTACAGCAGACGAAGACATAACAATATCATCGACAAATGTTTCAAATCGTGTTAATGTAGAAGGATTCCAATTCCAAGACGATACTCTCAGCAGCACTGCTGGTACTATGATCTTGGATCCAGGTGACGACGATGCTGCAACTGGTAAAGTTCAGATTCGTGGTGACTTACAAGTAGATGGTACAACCACTACTGTTAATTCCACTGTGGTAACTGTCGATGATCCAATCATCGTTCTAGGTGGTGACACTGCTCCTGTTGCAGATGACAACAAGGATCGTGGTGTAGAGTTTTCTTATTATGACACACAAGCAAGGGTAGGTTTTTATGGATGGGACGAAAGTTACGCAGACTCTAATATCTGGAATGGCACTGGTGGCTTTAGGTTCCTCTACAATGCCACTAACACCAATGAAGTATTTACTGGTACAGACGCTGCTATCATCGCTGGTAATCTCAGATTAACAACAAACACAGGTTCTACATCAACTACAACTGGTACATTAGTTGTAACTGGTGGTCTTGGACTTTCTGAGAATGCACATATTGGTGGTACTGTTACTGTTGCAGGACAAACAGAAATTAATGATACTGTTATCATCAAGTCTGATAACGAAGACTTTAAGATACAAACTGCTGCGGGTGTAGATAAATTTACAGTTGATACTGATACAGGTAATACAGTAATTCAAGGTACATTAGATGTTCAGTTAGAAACTGAGATAACAGATAACTTAATAATAAAAGCAGACAATAAAAAGTTTGATATTCAAACTGCTGCTGGTGTCAGTGTATTTGATGTAGATTCTGACAATGGTAACGTACACACAGATGGTACTCTTGATGTAGACAGTGGTGTTACATTCAACAGTACCCTTGATGTAGACAATGCTACAACTCTAAACAACATATTAGATGTTGATGGTGTTTCTACATTCCATAATGACATTATTCTTGATACAACTGGTAAGACCTTTAAATTAAATAATGGATCTGCTGATAAGTTTGTAGTACAAAGTACATCTGGTAATACAGATATAGAAGGATCATTAAATGTTGGATCTCTAATTCACTTTGAAAGTACTGATACTCCAACAATAAGCACAGATGGAAGTAACAATTATATAATTACAGGTAGTGACTATGGTGCTCTAAGATTAGATGGTGGTGGTTATATTGAAGGTAATACACTATTCAATAGTGATATTTTCATCAACGGACAAATAAACCAGAAAGACCAAGGTTCATCTAACGAAACATTCAACACACAGAACTTCTTAAGAGTTCGTTATAAATTTAGAACAGGTGTAACAGCCGCATATACTCCTAACTATGCACAAGATAACTCATCTAACTTTAGATCCTTTGGCGGTGGTGGTATTGCTACTGATCTTCACATCGGGGATAACCTATACGTTGGTAAGAAAGCAAGTACTGACAACGTTGAGTTTAGTGTCAGTCCTGCTGGTAACATCGTTGCTGGTAGAAGTGGTTTGGGTTCAGCAAGTGCTGGAACAATTACAGTCCACGGAGATGCAGTATTCAACCGTGAATTCAGCATTACAGGAGCTCAAACAACTATTGGAGATGCGTCAGGAGATGCCCTCTCAGTCAACGCTACAAGCACATTTAATGCACCTGTTACCCTTTCTGGATCTAATGATTTAGAAGTTGGTGGTAACGCTACCATCGAAGGAAACTTAACTGTAAATGGTACTACAACTACAATCAATACAGTTACCACTCAATTAGATGATCCTATTCTAACTCTTGGTGGAGATACAGCACCTAGCACAGATGATAATAAAGATCGTGGTATTGAGTTTAGATATTATGATGGTTCAGCAAAATTAGGTTTCTTTGGTTGGGATGATTCACAATCAAGATTTGCTCTATATCATAACGCAACTAATACATCAGAAGTATTTGGTGGTACAAGGTCTGGTATTGATGCTGGTTCTATCAAGTTATTCGATACAACTAATGCAACATCACCTTCTACAGGAACATTAATTGTTGGTGGTGGTGCTGGAATTGGATTGGATCTTAGAGTTGGTGATGATTTATTCGTTGTTGACGATGCAGATATTGGTGGTAACTTAAATGTCACAGGTACATTTGATGTTGGTGATGATCTAGCAGTTGCAAATAATAAGTTTAACGTTGACGCAGTAACTGGTAACACAACTGTTGCTGGAACATTTGGTCTTACAGGTATTGCAACACTTAACTCTACTGTCAATATCGTTGGATCAGGATCTAATTTAACTGTTGCTGGTACAGGATCTATCTCAGGTAACTTTGATATTAACTCTACTAAGTTTACAGTTGCTGCTGCCACAGGTAACACAGTAATTGATGGAACCTTAGACGTAGATGAAGCAACAAATGTCACATCAACACTTGGTGTAACAGGAATAACAACAATAACAAATGCTACTGCACAGTCTTTAAGTTCTGGTTCTCACTCTGCTGGTGGTGCATTTAGATTAACAGGTGGTGCAGGGATAGGTGGAAACGTTTCTATTGGTGGAAGTGCAAGAATATATACAGACTTAACTGTTGATGATGACTTACTTGTTAAGGATGTTACTGAAGTTCAAGGATTATTAAAAGCAACAAACACTGCTGACTCTGGATCTGCTACAGATGTAGGTGCTTCAGTTCGTACTGCTGGTGGTTTAGCAGTTGCTAAGAAGACATTTATTGGAGATGACTTAAATGTAGGTGCAGGAAACTTCACTGTTGATGGTCCTACAGGTAATACTTTAATTGCTGGAACATTAGGTGTAACACAAAACACAAACTTATCTACATTTACTGCCTCTGGTATTGCCACACTTCAATCTACATTGAATCTAGGTGGTTCACTAAACATCAATAGTAGTAAATTTACTGTTGCATCTGTATCTGGTAATACTAATATTGCTGGAACTTTAGATGTTACAAACGCAGTTGACTTCGATTCTACTCTTAACGTAGATGGTAATGCTGACTTTAACTCTGGTATAGATGTCACATCTGGTAATGCTACATTTGCTGGTCTTGTACAAGCAGATAACGTAACTGATTCTACTGGATACACTGATGCTTCTGCATCTCTATCCACAGATGGTGGTCTATCAGTTGCTAAGAAAGCATACGTTGGTGGTGACTTCTCAGTTGGTGGTGCTGCTGGTATTAAAGCATCTATCCTTGCTGCATCTGGTAACACAGATATCAAAGGAACACTTAACGTTGATGATTCTGTAACCTTCGGATCAACTCTTGGAGTCACAGGTCAGATCACAGGTGATGTAACTGGTGATCTAACAGGTAACGCTGATACTGCAACACAGGTTGCTGTTACTGAGACTAACAACAACGCACTGTTCTATCCTGCATTTATGGGTGGAAACACTGGTAATCAGTCAGTTCACGTTGACTCTGCTAACCTTAGATATAACCCATTCTCTAACACTCTTACAGTAACTAACTTCCTATCTACCACAAACTTTGAAGTTCAAGGTAATATGAACGTTACTGGAACTATTACGTTCCAAGAGTCACAGGTTGGAGACATCAGTAACCACGACACCGATGCTCTTACAGAAGGATCTACAAATCTATACTTCACAGACGAAAGAGTTGATGACAGAGTAAACAATCTATTTACTGCTGGAACTGGTATTACTAAGGTATATGATGATGCTGCTAATAGTTACACATTATCAGTTACACAAGTAGATATTAATACTGACAACGTAACTGAAGGTTCTACAAACCTCTTTACAACTGCTGCAAGAACAAGAACACATTTTGTATATGGTACAGGTATTCAGTTAAACACAGATACTATTTCTGTAACACAGAGTGATATCAATACAGACAATGTAACTGAAGGTTCTACAAATCTATTCACAACAAATACAAGAACAAGATCTCACTTCACTTATGGTAATGGTATTGCATTATCTGCTGGTGGTGAACTAACAGTAACTGAATCTCAGATCGATACTGACAATGTAACAGAAGGATCTACAAATCTATTCACAACTGCTGCTAGAACAAGGACACACTTTACTTACGGAACTGGTATCACACATAGTTCTGGAACTCTATCAGTTACACAGGCAGACATTGACACAGACAATGTAACTGAAGGTTCATCTAACCTCTTTACAACTGCTGCTAGAACTAGAACTCACTTCACATATGGAACTGGTATCAAACTTACTACTGCTGATCTAGCAATAGACTTTACTGAGTTTGACACAGATAATGTTTCTGAAGGTTCATCTAACCTTTACTTCACTAATGCTAGAGCAGATGCACGTATTGCAGCTGCTGATACTGATGATCTATCTGAAGGATCAACCAATCTTTATTACACTAACGCACGTGCTGATGCTCGTGTTGTTGCTGGTATCACTGGAAAACTTGATGCTTCTGCTATCAGCACATTTGGTTTAACATTAGTTGATGACGCATCAGCATCTGCTGCAAGAACAACTCTTGGACTTGGATCTGCTGCTACCACTGCTTCATCAGCATATGCAACAGCAGCACAGGGTACACTTGCTGACTCTGCTACACAACCAGGTGACTTAGCAACTGTAGCAACCAGTGGAGCATACAATGACTTAACTGGTAAACCTACATTATTCTCTGGAGCATACAATGACCTAACTGGTAAACCTACGTTAGGTACTGCTGCTGCAACTGCCTCTACCGCATATGCTACTGCTGCACAAGGTACAAAGGCAGACGCTAACGATGCTGACATAGATGACATCTATACTCAGTTAGTTGCGATTGGTAATGACAATAGCATCTCAACAGTCGCACAACTTAAGACTGCACTACTAGCACTAGCAAGGAGTTAACTAAATGGCTGCCCCTAATTCAAAAGCAACATTAAAAGAATATGCCTTGCGTAGGTTGGGTAAACCTGTGTTAGAAGTTAACGTAGCAGATGATCAGGTTGATGATGCTTTAGATTATACTATTGAAAAATTTCAGGAATATCATTACGGTGGTTCTGAAAGAATGTATATGAAACATCAGTTTACTGCTGAAGATATCACAAGATTCCAAGCAGATATTGAAGAAACTGGTAGTGATACTTTACAAGCAGGAAACACAGGAACTGTATTTAAAACACAGTCAAACTATTTGATAATGCCAGATCATATTAGATCAGTGAATGGTATCTTTACTTTCCAAGATAAAGGTACTGCTAATATGTTTGATATTAGATATCAGTTGAGATTGAATGATCTGTTCGATTTTACATCAACACAGTTTCATCATTACTATATGATTCAAACACACCTCTCAACAATTAACTTCTTGTTAGAAGGAATGAAACCAACTAGGTTCAATGCTTCTGATGGTAAGTTGTTTATTGATATGGATACTTTAACTGATGTGAGAGAAGGTGAGTATGTTGTTATGGAATGTATCAGTGCGATAGACCCTGCGAACTATACTAAGATATACAATGTTTTGTGGGTTAAAGATTATGCTACATCTATGATTAAAAAATACTGGGGTCAAAATTTGACCAAGTTCCAAAATGTTCAGTTACCTGGTGGAGTTACTCTTAATGGTGAGAAGATTTATGGTGATGCAGTAGAGGAACTAGAAAAGTTAGAAGAACAGTTAAGAACTACATATGAAACACCACCTATGGATATGATAGGATAATGCCTACTAATTCTTACTTCACACACGGAACCAGTGGTGAACAAAATCTAGTTGAAGAACTGGTCATAGAACAGATTAAAATGTTTGGTCAGGATGTTTATTATATCCCTAGAGTTATAGTAGATGAAGATCCTGCCTTTGGTGAGGACTCATTATCTAAGTTTGATGATGCTTATTTAATAGAAGCATATCTTGAGAACGTAGAAGGATTTGGTGGAGATGGAGATTTATTTTCTAAGTTTGGTGTAAGGATATCTGATAAAGTTACATTCATAATATCAAGAACAAGATTCACATCTCTTGTTGATGATAATACTACATTGATACAAGAGGGTAGACCAAATGAAGGAGATTTGATTTACTTCCCTCTAGCACAAAAATTATTTCAAATACAATTTGTTCAATACGAACAACCATTCTTCCAGTTAGGTAAGATCCATACTTGGGGTCTAGAGTGTGAACTCTACGAGTACAGCGACGAAGACTTCGATACAGGTGTAGATGCTATTGATCAAGTAGAGAGAAACTTTGCTACAACAATTACTCTCAACTTTGCTACAGGTGGTACAGGAACTTATACAGTTGGAGAAACAATCGCTGGTGGTACATCTAACGTAACTGCTGAAGTTAAGTCTTGGGATGCTACTACAAGACAACTACAAATTTATAATAGATCAGGTATCTTTACAATCCCAGAAACCGTTACTGGACAGACATCTGGGGCAGCACATACCACAGCGAGTTATAATACCCTAAATAATACTAACTCAGAGTTTGATGAAAACTCATTCTTTGAGACACAAGGTGATAGTATATTGGACTTCTCACAAGGAAATCCATTTGGAGAGATTGGAGGCTCTAGTTAATGTTAGGAACGTATACATATAACGAAATATTTCGTAAGACGGTTATTGGTTTCGGTACTTTGTTTAACAATATCGAAATTAGACGTGTGAGTGGATCTAAGACAGAGGTTATGAAAGTACCTTTGGCATATGGTCCTAAAGATAAATTCCTAGCACGTTTAGCACAAGCTGGAACTACTGCTGACAGATCAACTCAAATCAGTTTACCCAGATTATCTTTTGAGATATCTGGATTTTCATATGATTCTACTAGAAAGGTATCACCAACTCAGGTGATAAGACACGTTGATAATAATGATGGTGGTAAGACTAAAAAGTCTTTTATGCCAGTTCCATATAATGTGGATTTTGAACTTGCTATTCTTTCTAAGAATCAAGATGATGGATTACAAATCTTAGAACAAATTCTTCCAGTATTTCAACCAATGTTTAATATAACTGTTAACTTGGTCGATGCTATTGGTGAGAAAAAAGATTTCCCAGTAACACTTAACTCTGTTAATTATGATGATGACTATGAGGGAGATTTTACAACACGTAGAACATTAATCTACACGTTGACATTTACTGCTAAGACTTATCTCTACGGACCTGTTACTGATGTTAGTAGCAAGGTTATCAAGACTGCTATTGTTGATACTGCTATGAAGGTAGATACAACAGCACCTAGAGAGGTTCGTTATCAAGTTCAACCCGATCCATTCACTGCTGATGCAGATGATAACTTCGGTTTCAACGAAATATATTCTGAATTTACTGATGGAAAATCAAGAAACCCAACCACAGGACAAGACGAGTAAGATCTATGGTGGCATCGAAGATGCACTAGAGGTTGAGACTTCTCTTGTTAGTGACATTTCTAAGGACAAGAGTTCCGATTTAGCAGAACCTGTTGAGTCTACTCCTATCCAAAAACAGATCTTAAAAGATTATGAGTATTCTCGTGGTCAGTTTTATTCTTTGATTGAAAAAGGACAAGAGGCAGTAGATGGAATATTAGATGTTGCACAACAATCAGATTCACCACGTGCATATGAAGTGGCTGGTAATCTAATTAAGAATGTCGGTGATACTGCTGACAAACTTATGGATCTTCAAAAGAAATTAGAAGAAGTTCAAGGTGGTGGTAGTGCTAAAAACTTACCAGGTAACGTAACAAACAATACTATGTTTGTTGGTTCTACTGCTGAACTCGCTAAATTTTTGAAGAAACAAAAGGATAAATAACTTAGTAAAGGAATAGGAACACAATGTCAGTTTTAAATGTATTAGATACAACGACAGTGAGTGGTTCAGGAACTGCATACATAGTGGTCAAATCTGGTGTCGTACGTGCGTACGCTGCATCAGCATCCACAATAAAATTTGACGAAGGTCCTGCGATTACTCTTGCTGCTGGAGAAGCGGTTTTACTGTCAGTAGGTAAAGCAAAGAACGCTAAGATCGCTGCTGCAACAGACGCTGCTGCAATGGTAATCACTGCTGAAGGATTCTCAGGTGGTGGTAGACATACTTTTAGTGTTGGAGATTTTATAGAAACAGTCGATGGTGGTGATACAGATGGATTTACATCTGACTTTGAATCAGCAGCATCAGGTGGTAAGAAGGTAACAGCAATTACTGCTTCTACTATTACAACAGATTATGATTCATCTGCTGCAAGTGCAGACTATGCTCTCAGTGCTGCTGATGCAACTGCTGGAAACATTCCATTAGTAAAACGTGCAGTTAAATGTGTTGCTGGTAGTAACGCAGTTATATTAGAGCAAGTTCAAATTGTAGGTGGCTAATGTCAACTCTATCCTTTAAACAATTCATTGCTGAAGGTGGGTTATCTCGTGCTGTTAGAAACTCTATGCAACGTAATACTGCACAGTTAACAGCAAACAGAGGTAACGTATCTAGTGCTGAAAACAAAGCAAAGAATAGAGAACTAGGTAAAAGAGTTCGTAGTTTAGGATATGGTTACAAAAAGGTAGAAGGAAAATATGCAGAGAAAGACGAGAAGACAGGGGAAACAAAAACTGTAAGAGAACCATCTATTGTAGTTAATGCACCCAAGAAAAAGTTCAGAACTTTTAAGAAACAGATGAAGCGTCTTGGTAAGGAATACAATCAGGATTCCATAATTACCAAAAAAGGTAAAAAAGATGCTATACTAAATCCAACTGCTCGTAGAGCAGGAACTAAGGGTATGAGGTTAGGTCAAGTAAAACCTAATCGTCCCAACCCTTATGGGGAAACAAAAGTTAAAAACAAATCTTACTCATATGGAAACTGATCATAGTTGGAGGCAAGAATATCTTGCTTCTAAATCAAGGTTGTCAGCATTTCAAAAAGAACTATTGACAAATGGTCCTAAAGGACTGTCCCAAGCTTGGATCCTAGGTGCTATGCACAATGAATGGAAGGTTCAAAAGTATGGAAAAGAACCTGAGCCTAAATCCCTTCAGTCATCATTTAAAGACTTTAATCGCAAGTACAATGGAACTTAAGTGTAAATACTGTGGTATCACACCTCCGAAAAATTATTGGAATTGTCAGAGGTGGTTAGATAAACACGAAAAAAACTGTCCACAAAAACCAGGTCATAATGGCAATAGCTGATACAACACAAAAATGGTTCGACAAGTTTGTCGAATGGGATAAGAAACTTATTAAAAAGTTTCAAGATAGATTTAAACTATCTGACTATAAAATGCTTTGCATATCATTTGCCAAAGGATTTATTATTGGTGCGATTCTTCTGTAGTTAATGACAGATGATCGTATTAAATCTCTTTGTTATACTAAGGACGAAGTAGATAAAATGATCAGCGATGCAGTTGCTGAGGCTCGTGCTATAGATGAAGCGTCTATGGCAAAGCACAATAGAGATGCGACTGTAATTAGTATGATCTTAGGTTTTACAGCATTAGCATTATTTGTAGACGGTTTACTAAGGATGTTAGGTATCATCGAACCGTTTATGGGAATTGATATTAATATAATAGATCAAATAGTTGACAAAGTTAAGGTAGAGATGCTACCCTTAAAGAATATACTAAATCGGTAATGAACAAACGTGATAAAGTTAGAGCACAAGTAAAGTCTAGATTTTACTATATGTTCTGGGGAACTGCCACTATATCTGTTGTAGCAGGGCAAATTTATCTTGGTACTTCTTACCGTGCTATGGGAAGATCAATGGATAGATGGTTTGAAGAGACCATTGATATTATGCAAAGACCACTTAGAAGAAATAGTGGTCCTAATTATGAAGGACCTGAAGGGTTCTATGCACCAGTACCTAAACCAGAAGATTATATGACAGACAAAGCATATCCTATCTCATAAAAAAAGACCCTTCGGGGTCTTTCTTTTTGCTTTTACATAAGCACATCCTTGCAAATTCTTTTACACGTCTGTTGGTTATCATTACATTCAATCAGACATTCGTAATACTCGTGTAATTTTTGGTCGTGTGGATCTTCATAAGACCCTGCTAATTGATTGTATGATACCAAGTTATGCTGCATACAGATCAACCTCCTTTTTTGTTTGGTTTACACATAACAAATGCGTTTTCATTGCATCTTGTTAACCCAAATTCTAGCACTATTTATGTGTGTGTAAACCAACAAGTACACAGTCAGTAACAGGGTATTTACACCTAAATAATACTGACACCCGAAAGATCGTAATGTCACACTATACAGTCGGATGGGACGACTCTAAACATATCCATCACGAGATTTGCGAATACGCAAAAGATTCTTGGAACGCAGCAAAGCAAGCACGAGAGGATGTACCTTATCTAAGGGAACATCCTTTTTCTATGAATGAAATTCTGAACGAGGATCATAGGATTGAATAGATTCAAAGAGATATTACCACCAAAACCAAAACCTACTTTCTTTGAACAGATCAGAAGGTATGTCAGGATTTTAATACGCAAAAAAAGACGTATCCAAAGATTAAATAGATATTACTAATATTACCTATTAGTAAATGTTATCTACCGCATACCGTTTAAGACTAGAAGCAATTTGTAAAGATATTGCTGCTGGTTCAGAAGTCACTATGACTGATATGATTTGGGCTCAAAAACTTGCAAAAGCAAATACAAGTGCAAGGGGTATGTTGAGTCAAGCGAGAAGATTATCAACTGACCCAGATGGATCTTGTTTAAAATTTTTAGATATAGGAGATCCACGTAAATCTAAAAAAGGATTTAATGGTGCGGATGACGTAGCAGATTGGTTTAAGAATGATAAATCTGATGATTGGAGACAACGAGATTAATCAGTATAAATACTCATATGAAACAATTCAATACTTTCGTCTTAGATACTACAATCTATATCTTAGACTTTCTCTACAGAGGTAGAGACTTTCAAAGGTTTTGGGTTCTAGAAGTTATTGCTAGAGCACCATATTTTTCATTTATCAGTGTGTTACATTTTCGTGAATCACTTGGTTTACGAGGTGCAGAACACATATATCTAATGAAGGAACACTTTTATCAAGCACTCAATGAAACAGAACACTTGGAAGAGATGGAACTTAGAGA
>Ga0066364_10000074_pt1 | contig 16265 bp, 16 predicted proteins | sample Knorr_S7_td_Surf_FD_70970 | JGI IMG/M metagenome (GOLD analysis project Ga0066364, IMG submission 70970) | Marine microbial communities from Southern Atlantic Ocean transect - Knorr_S7_td_SurfaceA_ad_6m_LV_A | ecosystem: Environmental > Aquatic > Marine > Oceanic | place: Southern Atlantic...
GCATCAAACATTGCGGTCATTGCAAAATGAACTTCATCACTTCCACCTGCAAAAATTATTTTTTGTTTTCCTAATTGAATTAATTCCATTGCATTCCCAATACAATGTCCACTCGTAGCACAAGCGGAACTAATAGTATAATTTACACCTTTAATTTTAAATGGAACAGCAAGAGTTGCTGAGGCAGTACTCGACATTGTTCGTGGTACTACAAAAGGTCCCATCCTTTTTGGACTTTTTTCTCTGGTTTTATCTGCCGCTAATATCACATTTTCTATTGAAGGACCTCCTGATCCCATAATCATCCCAGTTGTTACATTGCTTACATCTTTTTCATCAAGTCCAGAGTCTTTTACAGCTTCATTCATTGAAACGTAATTATAAGCAGACCCTGGCCCCATAAACCTTATAAATTTTCTGTCCACATGATCGTCTAGTTTAATGTTTGGTTTCCCATGAACATGGCTTTTTAAATTGTATTCCTTGTATTCCTCAGAAAATGTAATCCCTGATTTTGCATTTAATAATGACTTGTAAACTTCATCCTGATTATTTCCTAAACAAGAAACTACCCCTATTCCAGTAACTACAACTCTTTTCATGATTTGAATAACCCTACCTTAAGATTTTCCGCAGTGTAAATTATTTTACCATCTGCACTTAAAATTCCATTAGCTAATCCAACAGCAGTGCCTTCTTTTTTTAAAATTCTTTTCATATTTATTTCGTAAGTCGCCATTTTAATACTTTTTAACACTTCACCTGTGAATTTTACAGAATTTACTCCTAAAGCTCTACCCTTTCCTGGTTCACCAATCCAGCCCAAATAAAACCCAACTAACTGCCACATAGCATCTAAGCCAAGACAACCTGGCATAACTGGGTCTTTTTTAAAATGACAATCAAAAAACCATAGGTTGTCCTTAATATCAAGCTCGGCTTTAATAAAACCTTTTTTAAATTCACCTGTATCTTTTTTGATTTCTGTAATTCTATCAAACATCAGCATCGGAGGTAGTGGCAGCTTGGCATTTCCTTCACCAAACAGTTTTCCCTCTCCGCACGAAATTAACTCATCGTAATCGTAACTGTTTTTTCGCATGATTTAGAATTGTTTTACTTGATTTAGCAAAAGTTTCATATATATTTTCTATTTAGAATGATTTTAAAGTAGATTAAAAAGTGAACTAAAACGTGAAAAAAATAGACATTTTAAAAAAATTAAGATCTTCCGGATTAAGACCAACTAAACAAAGAGTTGAAATAGCCAAATTTTTATTCGAAAGAGAAAAAACATTTCATTTTACAGTTGAAAGTTTAAACAAACTTTTAACAAAAAAATCAACTTCTAAAATTTCGCTAGCTACAATTTATAATAGCGTCCACTCATTTAAAGCAGCCGGGCATTTAAGTGAAGTTGAAGTTAGAGGAAACAGAACTTATTTTGATACCAATGTTTCAAACCATCACCATTTTTATGACAGTGAAACGGCAGAATTAGTAGACATCGATGCAAACGATATAATTATTCAAAAAATTCCTAAAGCACCAAATGGTAAAAAAATTAAGAATGTTGAGGTATTTATAAATTTGAAAAATTGACAGTTTGTCGCTTGTTTTTCACTTTAGAATAATTATAAACTAGAAATATGAGTGTAGATTATAAAAAAAGCAACAATGGCAAATGTCCAGTCATGCACGGTGGTGTTACAAAAGCTGGAGAGTCTAACACTGCTAGACTTTGGCCCAATAGTATAAATTTAGATATTTTGCATCAACACGATTCAAAAACGAATCCACTTCCAGGATATAATTATAAAAAAGAAGTTAAAAAATTAAATTTTAAAGCTTTAAAAAAAGATTTATTAAAGTTGATGACAGACAGTCAAGAGTGGTGGCCAGCAGATCTTGGAACTTACAGTGGGTTAATGGTGAGACTAACATGGCACCAGGTCGGTACTTATAGAGAATTCGACGGAAGACCTAATGTTGGATCACATAGATTCTCACCCCAAGATTCTTGGCCTGATAACACAAACTTAGATAAAGCAAGGCGTCTTTTATGGCCAATTAAAAAAAAATACGGTAATAGGTTAAGTTGGTCAGATTTAATGGTTCTAGCTGGTACTATGGCATATGAACATGCTGGATTTAAAACTTTCGGTTTTTCATTTGGTAGAGAAGACATTTGGGAGCCTGAAAAAGATGTTTACTGGGGGAAAGAAACAATTCCATTAGCAGTTAATAGATACGGAGATCCACAAGATAGATCTTCATTAGAAGCACCTCTTGCTGCCTCTCATTTTCAATTAGTTTACGTAAATCCTCAAGGCGTTGAGGGGAAACCTGATCCGGTAAGAACTGCGATGGATGTCCGGGAAACTTTCGGAAGAATGGGAATGAACGATGTTGAGACTGCAGCTCTTACAGTTGGAGGTCACTCTATTGGAAGAGCACATGGTAATGGTAATCCTGAAAATTTAGGTCCAGAACCTGCTGGAGCTGATATTCATGAACAAGGTTTTGGGTGGAATCAGAAAAATGGAACTGGAGCTAATCAAATTACATCAGGTCTCGAAGGAGCTTGGACATCAAATCCCGACAAGTGGGATCATCAATATTTAGATCTTTTACTTAACTATGAGTGGGAAAGTAAAAAAAGTCCTGCAGGAGCTTGGCAGTGGGAACCAATAAATCTTGAAGAGGAAAAAAAACCAAGAGACTTAGGAGATCCTAATAAAAAAGCTAGATTAATGTTTACTGATGCAGATATGGCAATGGCAATGGATCCAGAATACAGAAAAATTTCAGAGAGATTTTATAAAGATCCAAAATTCTTTGAGGATTCATTCGCACGAGCATGGTTTAAGTTAACTCATAGAACAATGGGAAATAAAGAAAACTATATTGGACCTTGGGCTCCCAAAGAAGATTTATATTGGCAAGGTAATGTTCCAAAACCTAAAAAGAAATATAACGTGGAGAAAGTTAAGAAAATGATTTCTTCTTCAAAATTAAATTCTAGTGATTTAATTACTACCGCTTGGGATAGCGCAAGAACATATAGAAGAACCGACAAAAGAGGTGGAGCTAATGGAGCAAGAATTCGTTTAGAACCAATGATTCAGTGGGAAGCAAATGAGCCAAAAAAACTCTCTAAAGTCTTAAAAGTTCTTGAGGGAATAGCTAAGAAAACTGGAGCAACAATTGCCGATACAATAGTTTTAGCAGGCAATGTAGGCCTTGAAAAAGCTATTAAAAATGCAGGTTCTAAAGCAAAAGTCCCATTTAGTCCTGGAAGGGGTGACGCTTCACAAGATCAAACTGAAATTAAAAGCTTCAAATGGTTAGAACCTCATCATGATGGGTTTAGAAACTATTTCAAAGCCGATTATTCAGTAATGCCTGAGGAACTTCTATTAGAGAGGGCTTCTCTCATGGGATTAACTGCACAGGAAATGACTTGTTTAGTAGGGGGAATGAGAGTGCTAGGAACAAATCATTCAACTGCAAAAGAAAAAGGAGTTATGACTGATAAAGTTGGAGCCCTTACAAATGACTTCTTCGTAAATTTAGTTGATATGAAATACACATGGAAGCCAACTGGAAAAAACTCATACGATATCATTGATCGTAAAACTAACAGAGTTAAATTCACAGCTTCTAGAGCAGATTTAGTTTTAGGGTCCAATTCTATTCTTAGATCTTATGCAGAAGTTTACGCACAAGACGACAACAAAGAAAAATTTATTAAAGACTTTATTAAAGTTTGGACAAAAATAATGAATGCAGATAGAATTAATTTAAAAAAGTTGAATTAATATGGAAATTGTTAAAACACAAAATTTGGAAACATTAAACCAAAATATAAAAGATGATTTTTATATTGTTCCAAATTTAAAATTCGATATTGATAAATTGAGAGCTGATTTAAACACAGTACTTAAAAAGAAAAAATTTAATACATTAGGTATTAAAAACTTCGGAGCGATCTCTTTAAACCAAGTACCAGGTGACAAAAGTTCTACGGAGGGCCACAATGTAAGAGGCACATACTGGACGATACCCGATGAAAAAGGTAAAGAAATTGAGAGAGATAAACCTATCGATGAGTCAAAATATACTGAATTAGTTTCTGAATTTAAAGACACATATTTTGAGGAAGTTTATAACACTTTAAGGAAACACTTTAAACTTGGGAGAGTAAGAATATTATTAAAAGAACCTAGATCTACTCTTAGTTGGCACAGAGATCCAGAACCGAGACTTCATATTCCTATAATCACAAATAAAGGTTGTAGAATGGTAATCGAGGAAGTTTGTAGACATATGCCGGCAGATGGATCGGTTACAATTACTAATAATACAAAATATCATAATTTTTTTAATGGAGGGGAACAAAATAGAATTCACTTAGTAGCCTGTGTATTAGAAAATCCTTTTACTTAAATGACAGAATTTACTCACGGAATCTTTTCAGCCTCAAAGACTATATACGAGAATAATAAAGGATCTATTTTAAGAACAATAATTTATACGATTGGTCATTTCGCTATTGCTATAACAGTTTTGATGTTAATAGCAGAAGTGTCTTTTATGGTAGCTCTTACTGATGCAATCGTAGAACCATTAGCTAATGCAATTTGGTATTTCGTTCTAGATAAGATCTGGACAGCTAAGTACAAGAAATAGTTTATAATAGACCCCACAAAATATCTTTTTTTACCCAACCTTTATATTTCTCTATACTTATTTTACACCATTCTTCTTTACACTTATGAATCTTACATAATCTACCTTTTTTAATGATTGCAAAAGGCTTGGAATAAATAGAAGGTTTGTTAAAAATTAACTGATCATCATCAATTGTTATAGCCGCTTTTTTTTTTGATAATTGTGAAATATGAATCCAACCTGTATTATTTTCATGATCTCTTATTTTTCGAAAATTTTCAGATTTATCTAAAATTAAAACAGGTAAAAACTTTTTTTTGTAAAATAACTTGATAGGATGTTCGAAAGACGGCCCTTGTCTAAGATTTACTTTTTCATTTCTCAATGTCAAAAAGTATTCATTTGCAAAAAGATTCTGAAATGAAAAATAAAAGACAAAAACAATATAAATAATTTTTAACATTTGTTTTTACATTGGGGATTGAAAGATAATTTTATTTTTCTTAAATTTACTTTAATTGAGTCAAAAATCATCATCTGGTTATCTAAACCATTCTTTAATCCTATAATTGTTTTTAAAACTTCATTTGCTTGTAGCGATCCCAAAATTCCAGCTACAGGAGAGAAAATACCCTCTGTTTCGCAATTTCTTTCTAAAACAGGCTTATCTGGCATAAAGCACCTGTAACAAGACGTTCTTTTTTTAAAATTAAACTTATATAAATGACCGTCAAATTTACTAATTGCTGCAGAGACAAGTACTTTTTTTGATTTTTTACATTCATCATTAATTAAGTATCTTGTTTCAAAGTTGTCTGTTCCATCACAAATTATATCAAAATCTTTAATAACTGATTTTATATTCTTTGAGGTTATTTTCTTTTTAAATATTTTAATTTTAATTTTATTATTTATTCTATTAATACTAGATTTGGCCTGATCGACTTTGTACTTTCCTATATCACTAGTAGTAAATAACGTTTGTCTATTTAAATTACTTATTTCAATTTTATCTGGATCAACAATTCCTATCGTTCCAACCCCAGATGCTGCTAAATAAGTTAAAAGTGGGCAACCCAAACCTCCAATCCCGATTATTAATACTTTAGCGTTAAGTATTTTTTTTTGTCCGGCTACACCAATATTTTTAAGAATTATTTGTTTTTCAAACCTTTTAAAGTCTTTCAGTCCTAATTGCATATATTATTTCAACCCAGTGGATCCAAAGCCACCAGTGTTTCTGTCTGTATTGTCTAGGTTATCTACTTCCTTAAACTTTGCTTTAACTATAGGGCATAACACCATTTGAGCGATACGCATGCCTTTTTCGACAACAAAAGTTTTATTACTTAAGTTAATTAATATCACTTTTAATTCACCTCTATAATCGGCGTCTATTGTCCCGGGAGAATTAAGAACTGAAATCTGACTCTTAGCAGCCAACCCTGATCTAGATCTAATTTGAATTTCAAAATTTTTGGGTATAGACAATAATATACCAGTTGGAATTATTGATGTTTTTCCTGGCTCTATTTTTATCTGTTTTTCAATATTAGCTGAAAGATCCATACCTGATGAACCATTTGACTCGTATTTTGGCAATTCAATATTTTTTGAAAGTCTTTTAATTAAAACTTCTGTCATTAATTAAGAATTTATCTAAGACTATTTCTGCTATTACATTGGCTACAAAACTTTTTTTATTTTTTTTTATAACTTTTATTTTTCCTGAATTATCAATTATCGAAACTCTATTATAATCTGAATTAAGACCGCTATCTTTTTTAGAAATATCATTAACAACTATAAGATCACAATTTTTTTGCCTCAACTTTGAAAATGCATTTTTATTTAAATTTTCAGTTTCGGCTGCAAAACCGATTACTATGCTTGGCCTATGTTTATTGTTTTTACCTAGAAATTCAACAATATCTCTATTTCTCTCTAATTCAATTGATTTACATTTTATATTGTCTTTTTTAATTTTAGTCTTACTTTTGATAATTGGCTTAAAGTCTGCTACAGCAGCTGCACATATTGCGATATCTACTGGCAAACATTTTTTCACTGCCTCAAACATCTCATTTGCAGAAATAATTTTTTTAGTTTTAATTTCCTTTTTTGAAACTAGATTTGACGGCCCAGTTATTAATGTAGTCTTTATTCCTAATCTATTTAACGCATGAGCTATTTCATATCCTTGTTTTCCACTTGACTCATTTGATATATATCTCACTGGATCTAAGTACTCCCTTGTGGGTCCAGCAGTTACAAGAGCTTTTATTCTTTTTTTTTTAAACAAATCTTTTTTATTAAAATAGTTACCTAGATAAGAAAAAATTTGTCTAGGACTTGCCATTTTGCCTTCACCATATTCTCCACATGCCATTTCACCTTTTTCTGGACCAAGAAATAGATATCCATAGTCCTGTAAAACTTTTACATTTTTTTGCGTAGCTTTATGTATCCACATTCTAACGTTCATTGCAGGAACCAATAAAATATCTTTATTAGATGCTAAAATAACTGTAGTCGCTAAATCTTCTGCTTTTCCAAGACTTAACTTAGTCATGAAGTTTGCCGTTGTGGGTAAAACAACTATTATATCAGCCCATCTCGATAAAGATATATGATCTATATCTGCTTCAGAATTTTTATCAAAAAGGTTTTCGAAAGTTTTATTTTTCGTAAGTGTTGTAATTGATAATGGAGTAACGAATTCCTTACCACTATCAGTTAATATTGCTTTAACATCATTGTTATTTTTCTTTAACAATCTTATTAAGTCTAATGATTTATAAGCAGCGATACCACCGCCAATAATTAAAAGTATTTTTTTATTTTTTACTGACATAACTAATTAAAATACTAATAAAAAGACAATTACAACACCAAAAAAACTTATTACAAGGTTATTCCTGAAGTTTTTTATTTTCATTTGTTCTAATTCTAAATTTTTATTAGTACCTATAGCTAAATTCAATTTTCCCTCAGCCATCAATTTGAGAGCATTATCTGCCCTATCCATAAATTCTGGTAAATCTGGTATTCTTTTTAAAATTTCAGAAGAAGTGTTAAAAGCTGTATCAATTTTTGATTTAGGACTTTTAATATTTTTAAGCCAGTCTTCTAAAACAGGTCTTGATACTTCCCAAATATTTGTCTCTGGATAAAGTTTTCTCGCAACCCCTTCGACTACAACCATTGTTTTTTGTAATAAAAGAAGAGGAGGTTGGGTAGGCATGTTGAACTTTTCAGTTATTTCAAATAATTGTGCTAATAAATTTCCACCAGATATATCCTTTATTGATTGCCCAAAAATTGGTTCCCCTACCGATCGTAACGCTTGTGCGAACTCTTCTCTAGAAGCATCTTGTGGCACAAGCCCTGCTTGAAAATGAACATCGGCAACTTTTACATAATCCCTTTTTATAAATCCATATAAAATTTCAGCTAAAAACTTTCTATTACTTTTATCCAAACGACCCATAATGCCAAAATCAACGGGTATAATGTTCCCTTTTTTGTCCACAAACAGATTTCCTTGATGCATATCACCATGAAAAAAACCATCTCTTACAGCTTGAGTTAAAAATAATTGTATTAGGTTTTCCGCTAGCTTTTTTTGATTGATACCCAATTCTTTAATCTTTTTGATTTCTCTTATAGATACTCCTTCAACTTTATCTAAGGTTAATATTTTCTTAGTCGTATAATTCCAATAAATTTCAGGGACAATAAATCCCTGATCATTCTTTGTATTTTCAAAAAGTTCATTAGCAGCAGCAGCTTCAAATCTTAAATCCATTTCTATATTTGTTATCTCTCTTAATAAATGAACTACTTCTACTAGTTTTAACCTTTTTGCTTTAGAGAAAGTATTTTCAACTATGTAGGCAAAAAGCATTAAAGCATCTAATTCTTCATTAAATAATTTTTCTATGTCTGGTCTCAATATTTTAATAGCTACTTGTTTTTCATTACCTTCATGTTTTATTTTTGCTAAATGAACTTGGGCTATAGATGCAGCAGCGATAGGTTCGCTTAATTCAGTTATATGGTTATAATACTTTTCACCTATTTCCTTTTTAATTATTTTTTTCGCGTCGTGAAGGTCAAATGCCGGAACTTTATCTTGCAATCTTTCAAGACTCTTTGCTAAGTCTTCACCAATAATATCTGGTCTTGTTGCAAGAAATTGTCCTAATTTAATAAAAGTTGTACCCATACTTTGCAAGGCAACACAAAGTTTCTCACCAGATGTTTTTTGCATATCAATTGAACTTTGATTGGAGCCAAAAGATATTAAGCTAAAAAATAAACGTATAGTTGAAGGCAATTCATGAACCTCATTGATAGTATCTACTGCCCCGGAAGTTGAAAATTTTCTTGCGATCTTAAATAATTTAAAAACTCTTTTTAGCATCTAAATTTTCCAACCTGAATGTATTGCTGAAATACCACCTGAAAGATTTCTGAATTCAATGTTTGAAAATCCATTATTCGACATCAATTTTACCAATTGTTCTTGATCATGAAATTTTTCAATACTTTCAATTAGATACTTGTAGGGTTTATCAGAGCCTACTACTAATTTACCAATTAAAGGAATTGTTTTTGAATATTGCTTGTAAATATTATTTAAAAATTCATTATCAATTTTTGAAAATTCTAAACACATAAACCTTCCTCCAGGTTTAAGAACTCTATAAGCTTCTTTTAAAGCCTTATTTATTTCTGAAACATTTCTCAAACCATAACTTATAGTATAATAGTCGAAAGTATTATCATCTTCAGGAATTTTTTCCGCCATGGCATTAATCCATTTTATGTTTTTAATTTTATTTAGTTTTATTTTACCTTCTTTGTACATTTCAGTATTTGGCTCTAAACATAAAATTTCTGCACGAGCATTTGTATGGTTAAAAAATAGTTTTGCTATATCACCAGTTCCTGAAGCCACATCTATCAATTTTGTATTTGGTTGAGGATTCATCCAATCAATAAATTTTTTTTTCCAAACTCTATGGATTCCTAGTGACATAATGTCATTCATCAAATCATAATTTTTATGGACTTTCGTAAAAACTGATTTGACTAATTTATTTTTATCCTGAATATTAGACTTCATATAAGAATTATATGCCAGAATTACCTGAAGTTGAAGTTGTTAAAAGGTCTTTAGAAAAAAAAATCTTAAATCTTAAGGTTAAAAGAGTAAGAATTAATGATTTTAATTTAAGGTATAAGGTTGATAAATATAGAATAGCTCTCTTAAAAGGAAAGAAAATTAAAAAAATCGAGAGAAGATCTAAGTTTTTGATATTCGAAATTTCGTCGGATTTAATTATGTTAATTCATTTAGGTATGACAGGTAAATTTTTTTTCATTAATAGAGACAAAAAAAAATTTAAAACTAGTTTTTATTATAATTTAGATAAAAATGAAAAGCATGATAGAATAATTTTCTACTTACAAAATAATCAAAAATTAATTTATAATGATGTAAGAAAGTTTGGTTTTATAAAACTTTATAAATCTAAAGAATATAAAGATATTTCACATTTAAAAAATTTAGGACCTGAACCATTATCAAAATATTGGAATTTAAAATATTTCCAAAAATATATTTTAAATCGTGATAGGAATATCAAGAGTATTTTAATGGACCAAAAATTTATTTCTGGATTGGGAAACATTTATGTTAATGAAATTCTTTTTTTAAGTAGGATTATGCCTTATAGAAAAATAAAGACACTTAAAAATTTTGAAATAATAAAAATTGTAAAAAATACGAAGAAAGTCCTCAAAAACTCAATAAAAATGGGCGGTTCATCTATTAAAGATTTTTCTAGTGACAATGGCAAAATGGGAGAATTTCAGCAACGTTTCAAAGTTTATGGTCGTAAGGGAGAAAAGTGTTCTAACGTAGATTGCACTAGAAGTATTTTAAAGACTTTTATAACTAATAGAGCCACTTTTTTTTGTAAAAGATGTCAAAAATAATAAAGTTGACCACTATAATTCACCAATATATATAGTTTTTTAAAATGCCAAATACAAAATCAGCTATCAGAAGAGTTAGAAGAGTAAGAAAACAAACTCAAATTAATAGAATTAGAAAAAGTAAATATAAAAACGCTATAAAAAGTATGGATACGTTCATTCAATCTAAGGAAAAGGATAAAGCAAAAAAATACTTCCCAAAGTTTCAATCAATTCTAATGCAGGTTGCTAAATCTGGCGTTATAAATAAAAAAACTGCTGCAAGAAAAATTTCTAAAATTTCTAAAAAAGTTCAGTCCTAACAATTGATAGTTGATTAAATATCTTTAATCCTACATTTAGAATTTTAATTACAAAATGTTGTTTCATTTTAGAGTTGAAATTTTTTTTCCATCTCAACGATAACTCTACAACCTGATTGTTTATTTTTTTTTGATTACAACCTCTACTTAGTTGCAAAAGAAACTTAAAAAGCGTTTAAAGGAATTTCTTAAGAAAATTCATGGACAAGAATATAAAAAAACATAACGTTTACATTTCTGAAGAAGAAAAAACATTGAATTGGGAAGAAATACAAACATCATTTAAAAAAACTTTTGGAAATGAGATTTATAATAGCTGGCTACAGAAGATTTCTTTAATCAAAGAATTTAATGATTACTTGATATTAGGTGTGCCTACTAGATTTTTCAGAGATTGGATAGTTTCTAGATATTTGGATAAAATATTAGAACAAGTAAAAAGTTTCAAATTAAGCTTAAACAGAATTGAGTTTAAGATAATAGAAGAGAACAAGCAGAATTCAGAATATATAAAAATTGATCAATTAAACAAAGTAACTGAAATTAAGGACTCACTTTTAAATTACAACAGATTAAACACAAATTTAAATTTTGATAATTTTATAGAGGGGAAAAGCAATGATATTGCATTGTCTTATTCAAAAAAAGTTTGTGAGCATATTTCACGTTATAATCCCTTATATATATGTGGAGGAGTTGGTCTCGGAAAAACTCACCTTCTAAACGCAATAGGTTTAGAGCTTCAAAATGAAAACAACGTTATGTACATTTCAGCAGAAAGATTTATGTATCATTTTATCAAGTCTATTAAAAAAAATGATATGGTTAATTTTAAGGATTTTTTTCGAAAGTCATCTGTATTTATTATTGATGATATACAGTTTATTAGCGGCAAAGAAAGTCTTCAAGAAGAGTTTTTTCATACCTTCAATAGTTTAATTGATAAAGGTTCTCAAATAATTATTTCAGCAGATAGAGATCCTTTAAAACTTGATAGGGTTCAGGAAAGAATTAAATCCAGGCTGGCTGGAGGCCTGGTGGTAAGTATCGACACTCCAGACGTTGAGTTAAAAAGAAAGATAGTTAAAAAAAAGATAGAAGAGATTCAAAATCAATTTAAAGAAAATATTAATTTAAATGATGAAGTGATAAATTTTATTGCTAATGAGAGTAAAACAAATATTAGAGAATTAATTGGGGTTTTAAATAGAGTCGTAGCATTTGGAAGAGTTCACAATAAAGATTTAACAATAAACGATTGTAAAAATATTTTGAAAGATATTTTTAACCAAATAAGAGTAATTACAGTAGATAAAATCCAAAATGTAGTATCAAATTATTTCAACATCGGATTGAGTGAAATGTTATCACAAAGACGCTCAAGGCCTCTCGCAAGACCTCGGCAAGTTGCTATGTATCTGGCAAAAAAATTGACAACAAGATCATTACCTGAAATTGGTAGGCGTTTTGCAAATCGAGATCACACAACAGTCATACATGCTGTAAAAACTATAACAAGATTATCTGAGCAGGATGACGAAATGAAAAAAAATATAAATCAAATAAAAAGTATTTTGTTAGAGCAGTGATTAAATGCAATTTATAATCAAAAGAGATATTCTTCTTAAATCTTTAAATTTTGTTCAAGGAATAGTAGAAAAAAAAAATACTTTACCAATACTTTCAAATGTTCTACTTCAATTAAAAGATAAAAAACTTTCAATAATTGCTACCGATCTAGATATAATTTTCTACGATGAGATTTCAAATGTAAAAGTTATTAATGAAGGCAGCACGACGACATCTGCAGCTATTTTGTATGATATTTTAAGAAAAATACCATCTAATTCTGAACTTAATTTTGATCTAAAATCAGAAAATAAATTGTCTTTAAAAAGTGAAAATTTTGATTTTAATCTTTTATGTCTTCCTGTTGATAATTTTCCAACTTTTAATGATGATTTTGACGGTCCTGAGATTAAACTTAATAATGAAAAATTTCTTAAACTCTTGAATAAAACTAAAATCTCAATATCAAATGATGATACAAGACATTATTTAAATGGTATTTTTATTCACTTAACAGAGGCTCACGGAAGAAACTTTTTGACTGGAGTTGCTACTGATAGCCACAGATTATCTTCTAGTAGTTTAGAGATTGAAAAAGTGGACAGCTTCAATTCGATTATATTACCTAGAAAAACTGTTTATCAATTAACCTCACTTTTAAGCGAGTCAAATGACCAACTAATCTTTCAATCCAACGAAAACAAAATTAAATTTTCACTAGGTAATACAAAGCTAATATCTAAGGTAATTGACGGAAAATTTCCTGATTATTCCAAAGTTATCCCAAAAAACAATGATAAAATATTAAGTGTATCTTCAAAGGATTTTATTAATTCAATAGAGAGAGTTGCAAGTGTTTCTCTTGATGGAAAAGAGGGTGTTAAATTATTGATCAGTAAAGACAATATTCAATTGTCAGTTAACAGTGCAAACTCAGGAGAGGGAAATGAGAAAATAGTTGCAGATTTTAACTCTGAAAATATGAATATTAGTTTTAATTCAAAATATTTAATTGATATTGCGTCAGAAGTTGAAGATAAAAAATTGAAAATGAACTTAAAAGACTCAGTTTCCCCTGTGCTTGTGGAAGACTCGTCCGATAAAAATAGTTTTTATGTAATTATGCCAATGAAAATCTAGAATTGCTTATTTTTAGAATTTTTTTTAATTTTAGCCTTAGAATCGTTGATATAGAATACTTTTAGAACTATCTCTCTCTCAGCGGTTTTCTATTATCTATAAAGAATGATATATTCCACTATTCTTAAAAAAAATAAATGTCAAAAAAAACTGAACTAAATACCAAATCGTCTTATGGCGCAGACTCAATAAAAGTTCTTAAAGGTCTCGACGCAGTTAGAAAAAGACCAGGAATGTATATCGGGGACACTGATGATGGCACAGGTTTACATCACATGGTTTTTGAGGTCATGGATAATTCAATTGATGAGGCATTAGCAGGACACTGCAAAAATATAAATGTTTCAATAAACGGAGATAATACTATAACTGTAGAAGATGATGGTAGAGGGATTCCTGTAGACCTTCATAAAAGTGAAAAAATTTCAGCAGCTGAGGTAATAATGACGCAATTACACGCTGGAGGGAAATTTGATCATGAGTCTTACAAAGTTTCAGGTGGTTTGCATGGAGTAGGTGTCTCAGTTGTAAACGCACTATCAGAAAAATTAGAGTTAAAAATTTTTAGAGACGGTGTTGAGTATGAAATTAATTTTAAAGATGGAAATTCATTAAAACCATTAAAAAGGTCAGGGAAAACCAAAAAAAGGGGCACTAAAATAACCTTTTTACCATCGAAAGAAATTTTCTCCTCAATAAAATTTAGCTCTTCTATTCTTGACAAAAGAATTAAAGAACTTGCTTTCCTGAATAGAGGAATATCTATAAGTTTAATTGATAATAGCTTAAAAAAAGCAAAAACGAATGTTCATAAATATGATGGGGGAATATCAGAGTTTGTTAAATATATTAATACAAAAAAACCAATTTTAGTTAACAAAAATGAAAAAGAAGTTTTTAAAAAACCTGTATATGTTACGTCCACAAAAAATAATGTAATTGTAGAGTGTTCATTTGAATGGAATGCTGGATATTCAGAAGAAGTTTTACCTTTTACGAATAACATTCCTCAAAAAGATGGAGGCACTCATTTATTAGGTTTCAGAAGTGCTTTAACTCGAGTAATAAATAAATATTCAAATGATAGAAATAATAAGAAAAACAAATTAAATTTATCTGGTGAGGATATTAAAGAGGGATTAACAGCTGTTTTATCAATTAAAATGCCAGATCCAAAATTTTCTTCACAAACAAAAGATAAATTAGTTTCTTCAGAAATTAGAAATATTGTCGAACATATCATCGCAGAAAAAGTCTCAACATGGTTTGATCAAAATCCTGCAGTGGCCAAAACTGTCATTGAAAAAATCACACAAGCAGCTATGGCTAGAGATGTTGCTAGAAAGGCTCGAGATAGTGTCAGACGTAAAGGTACATTTGAACTATCGGGATTACCAGGGAAACTTGCAGACTGTCAAATACAAAAGAGAGAGGGAACAGAACTATTTATAGTAGAGGGAGACTCCGCAGGCGGATCAGCTAAACAAGGAAGAGTTAGGGAATATCAAGCAGTTCTACCTTTAAGAGGAAAAATTTTAAATACTTTTGTTAATGGTAAAAAAAACGGAGAGGATCAATCGACGAAAGCCCTTTCTAAAATGATGTCTTCTAGTGAAATAGTTACACTTATTAATGCACTTGGGACTGGATCCAAAGATTTTAATATTGAAAATCTTAGGTACGATAAAATTATAATTATGACCGATGCAGACGTAGACGGTTCGCACATAAGAACCTTACTGCTAACCTTTTTCAATAACTATCCTTTTAACCAACTAATTGAAAATGGACATATATATTTGGCTCAGCCACCTTTATTTAAAATCACTAAATCCAATAAAAGTGTTTATATAAAAGATGAAAAAACTCTTGAGGATTACATTTTAAAATCCGAAAAGATTGGCTCAAAAATCAAAAAAGGTTCCTCTGAGTACAAAAAATTCATACAAGAAAAAAGAGAAAAATTATCAATTCAAAGATTTAAAGGATTGGGAGAAATGAATCCAGAAGAATTGTGGGAAACAACTCTAAATCCTGATAATAGGACAATGCTTAAAGTTCAGTATACCAGAGGCACAAAGGATAAGTCCAAGGAAGATCAAAAAATGATTGAAGTGCTTATGGGAGATGAGGTGGCACCAAGGAAAGACTTCATTACTAATAATGCATTAGATGTTGTTAATCTTGACATTTAATAAATATGGACTTTTCTACTCTCTTTAGAACCAAAGAGAATTTAAACTTAGACAAAAATACATTAACAATTTTAAGATATATCGCTATTTTTGGGCAATTTTTAGCAATTGGTATTGTTTATTATTATTTGAATTTACCGTTTCCAATTATAGAGAGTTATTTAATTATTTCATTAGGACTGATCACAAATTTATATCTGCAATTTGGTGTTAAAATTAATCAGCTTAAAGATTTTTATGCTGCACCTTTCCTATTATTCGATTTGATACAATTAAGCGCGCTCCTTTATTTAACAGGTGGAATTTTCAATCCTTTCTCCTTTTTGTTAGTAATTCCAGCTATAGTTTCTTCAACATTTTTAAGCATGGGAACTACAAT
>Ga0066364_10000075_pt1 | contig 16261 bp, 14 predicted proteins | sample Knorr_S7_td_Surf_FD_70970 | JGI IMG/M metagenome (GOLD analysis project Ga0066364, IMG submission 70970) | Marine microbial communities from Southern Atlantic Ocean transect - Knorr_S7_td_SurfaceA_ad_6m_LV_A | ecosystem: Environmental > Aquatic > Marine > Oceanic | place: Southern Atlantic...
ACTAAGAATGCTATAAATTTTGTAAATAAAAAATTTAATATTCCATTTATAGGAATGACTGTTAGATTTAAAGACATGTTGGCAGGTGCACTATTTAATTTTGGAAATATTTGTTTGAGTAAAAGCTATTTAGTCAATCAAGTTGATAGGATTGGAGCTGGTGATGTTTTTTTAGCTGCAACTATGAATGGTTTTTTTAATAACTGGGATGATCAAAAAATTATATCATATTCAACATCTGCCTTTGCCATATCACATACATTATTTGGTGATGTAAATTCAATTAGTGATAGTGAAATTGAAAACTTTAAAGTTAACTCATTAAGTATTGATCAAAAATAATAAAATCATATCAGTATTAACCATCAAAGACTCAACCAAGGCTTTGGATTTAGCAAAATGTTTGTTCGATTCTGGAATCGTAAATTTAGATATTAGATTAAGAACTATCGAATCAAGAAAAGCCATTGAGTTAATAACAAATTCTAAATACGAATTTAATATTGGAGTAGGTACAGTATTAAGTGTTGAAGATTTAAACTTTGTTAAATCATTAGGTATCAAATATGCATTTTCCCCTGTTACTGATTACAATATTTTGGAATATTCAAAGCAAATTAATTTTAATTTTATTCCTGGAGTATCAAACATCAGTGATATTAATACTGCATTAAATTATAAATGTCAATTACTAAAATATTATCCTGCTGAAAATTCGGGAGGTATAAGAAATTTAAACTCACTTATAAACAAGAATAAATTAAGTGAGCTAAAGTTTATAGCGATGGGTGGCATAAACCCTAGCAATATTAAAGCTTATTTAAAACACAAAAATATAGTCGGCATTGGATTGAGCTGGATTGCTAATGAAAATTTGGTTGAAAGTTCTAATTGGATTGAAATAAATAGGAGAGCACAGTTAATTATGGACTTATAGGTTTATAAATTCAAAAAATTCAACAAATAAATCTTTAAGCTCTTCATCATCTCTTGGGGATATTTTATTTTTTTTATAAAAACTATTAATCTCTTTTGATTTGGATTTGTGAAAAATAGATATCAAGAAGTTTTTACGTCTTTCTATGTAAGTGAACCTGTCTTTGTAATATAAGAAAACAGAATTGTTTCTTCTGTATCTAGGATCTGGTTTTTCTTGGATTCCTGGTTGATATTCAGGAATGTAAGCTTCAAGAAAAGTATCAGCTAATAAAGAAAAGTTGTTATTTTCATGTATAGACTCGTAGAACTTTCCATTTTTCGATACAAAAACTCTGTCGTCAAAACTTACTTTAAGAATTTTGTTAGGAAGAAGTTTTAAGGTTTTTTCATTGTCATCACTAACAATATCAAAAGTTTGATCTAATAAGTTGTAATTAGTCTTGACTGTAATAGGCTCATCAGTATCAAAAAGTACTAATGTGGCATCTTTAGATTTTTTAAAAAAATACTTGTTTCCAGTAAAATTGGTCGTTTTAGGATTATATACAGATGCAATTTCGCTTTGAACTAATTGAAAGTTTGATTCATATGAGCTTGATGATACAAAGTTAGTCTGAGCATAGACTAATAGAGGAAAAAACAATAAAACAATAGTTCTCATTATGCAAATTTATATATAAAAATAAATTTTAATAATTTTTTATTATAATACATCAATAAGTGGACCAATTAAGGATTCTTTATGTTTTTTTTCTTATTAATGGTAATGTAGAACAGCGAAAAAGACCTCCAAGTTTAGAAATTTCTGAAAAGTTAATTTTTTCAACATTAACACCAACTTTCTGAAACCATCTATTCAATCTATGAAATCTCTTATCAGAAATGACAGTATCTTTATCAATAGAAAAAAAATTTGAATATAACTTTGACATTTCCTTTAATGTGATTTGAAATATATTCTCTAAACCATATAGACTAACTAAATAATTCAGTTCAAGAGGATTTTTAAATGCCTCCATACAAATAACTGCCTTATTCTGAGATACAGGCTGAAAGCAACAATCAAGATGTAGAGCATTTTGTGTTGGTAAGCGTGGTGATTTTATAATTTCCAGAGGTATGGTTTTTTTATTTGGAAAAAATTTTCTTATAATCTTTATTGCTTTTTTATTTGTTCTAGCCGTAATTTGATTCTTATAATCTTTTTGTCCGTAATAACCTATAAAAATATGATCCTCATCTAAAACTACATCTCCACCTTCGATATGAGCATTTTTAGGTAGTTTAACAATATTTTTAATTTGTTTTAAAATTTTTTTTAACCCCTGAATTTCAAACTCTCTATCTGGCAAGATTGAGGAGATAAAAAATTTATTGTCAATTATAAAACCTAGGTCTCTAACAAAAATTTGATTTGTATCTAAAACTTCTAAATCGTGTATCTTGACATTATAATTAAGTAAAATTTTTTTAAAGTTAGAAATCTGATTTTGTAGTTTGTACTTGTTAGGAAAAGTACCTTTTAAATAATGAAATAGTGAAATTGGATCATATAAATCTCTGAAGTTTATCTGAGATTTAAAATTAAATGAATTTCCGACAACTAATTCTTTCAATTGGCTATTTTCATCAAATACATTAATATTCATAGAAACTAAAAGTTTTTTAAACTTTTTGTAATTATTTTTAGTGAACTAAATAATTGTTTTTCAGTTATAACTAATGGTGGAGCAAATCTAATTTTATTTCCTTGAGTTGGTTTTGCCAAAAGACCATTATCTCTCATTGAGAGGCATATATTCCATGGAATTTCAGAATTAACATCACAGTTTAAAACTATTGCGTTTAATAAACCTTTACCACGAACAGACTTAATTATTGATAATTTTTCTATTTGATCAATCAAATAATTTCTAAAAATTAAACCTAATTTATGTGCCTTTTCTGAAAGATTATTTTCAATTGCAAATTTAATTGCCTCTTTTGCTACAACACAAGCTAATGGGTTTCCTCCAAAAGTAGATCCGTGTTGACCAACTTTCATAACATTCATGATCTTTTTACTTGTTAAAACACCTGAAACTGGGTAAAAACCTCCTGCTAAAGCTTTGCCGAGTATCGTTATGTCAGCTTTTATATTTTCATGATGACATGCTAATAACTCTCCAGTTCTACAAACACCTGTTTGTATCTCATCAGCTATGAAAAGAATATTATATTTTTCGCATAATTTTTTACATATAGTAAGATAACCATCGTCAGGAACAACTACACCACCTTCGCCTTGTATAGGTTCTACTAAAAAACCAACAATATTTTTATCATTTTTAAGTTTCTTTTCAAGCGAAACAGAATCATTATAATTTATTGTTTCAAAACCTCCAGTCAATGGTCCAAAATTTTCTCTGCTTCCATGATGAGATGAGAAAGAAACAACAGTGGTTGTTCTTCCATGAAAATTTCCATCACATACTATTATTTTAGCTTTATTATGTTGAACTTTTTTAACTTCATAGCCCCACTTTCTGCATATTTTTATAGCAGTTTCAACTGCTTCGGCACCTGAATTCATTGGCAACATCTTTTCATAGCCAAATACACTTGTTATGTATTCAAGACTAGATCCTAATTCATTATTATAAAAGGCTCTTGATGTTAGTGTAAGTTTTTTAGCTTGTTTTATAAATGTATTTAAAATCTGTTTATTACAGTGTCCTTGATTGACTGCCGAGTATGCTGATAAATAATCAAAATATTTTTTATTATTTACGTCCCAAACAAAAACTCCTTTACCTTTTTTTAATACAACGGGAAGTGGGTGATAGGTATTCGAACAGAAAGTTTCTTCTTTACTAATTAGTGTTTTTTCAACGTCAGATAGCACAATTAAATTTAATTATTTCAGTCTTATTAATAAAAAGAAATAATAGAAAGTTATCATCAATTTATCCTCTCAAAAAATCCAAATTTTTTATTTTTTTTTACTTCATTCCAATTAAAGTATTCACCTTGCATTGTTATATAAACCCCTGGATTAAGTGTTTGAACAAAAGAAAGTGCACAACCTAGATTAAAAAATCCGTCAGATGATGAACCAAAAGCATAAGGAATCATAGCTCCTGTTAATATTATGGTTTTGTTTTTAAGGTTTTCTTTTGCAATTAATTCAGCTGTTTTTGTAATAGTATCCGTTCCATGTGTGATTATAATTTTATTATATCTTGTTTTTTTACAAGCATTTACAATGTAATAAATATCTTCTTTAGTTAGATCTAAACTATCTTTCATTGTAATTGTTTCAAAACTAATCTTCAAATTACACTTGCTTCTTTCAATCATTTCAGGAAGATGAGTCTTTTTAAAAAACAACTCACCATTAACATGGTTGTAGCTTTTATCGAAGGTGCCACCAGTAATTAAAAATTTTATCATTGAAGTAAAGTTAATTAAAAAAGCCCTGTATAAAATTACAGGGCTTAACGCGGAGAAAGAGGGATTCGAACCCCCGGTACCTTGCGGTACGCCGGTTTTCAAGACCGGTGCATTCGACCACTCTGCCATTTCTCCCGGATTGCAAATATAAACACTAATTTTTTTTATTAAATAAATTATAAACGAATAATATGTATAATTTAGATGAATATGTATTACCTAATAGAAATTCCTTGGGAATATCCCTTTCTAGTTTTGCTTGGTTTTGTAGTTTCAATAATAAATACAATGGCTGGAGGGGCTTCTATTATCACTCTTCCTATACTTATTTTTTTAGGATTGCCATCAAATGTTGCTAATGGAACAAATAGAATTGGCTTAATGATGACTGCTTTTTCTGCAAATATGGGTTTTAAAAGTAAGGGTATATCTACATTCCCATTTAGTGCTTATACAGGGATGTTCGCTTTAATTGGATCTGTTATTGGTGCTCATATAGCAGTTGAAATAAATGATGAGACATTTAACAGAATTTTATCTATTATTATGATTTTAGTTATTACTATCATAATATTCAAACCCAGAATTATAAACAAAAATCTTTCTGTTAGATTAACAGGAAAACATCTCAAGATTTCATGTGTAGTTTTTTTCTTTATCGGGCTTTATGGTGGTTTTATCAATGCAGGTATAGGTTTTGTAATCATGTTATTCTTGCATTATTATAACAGACTAAATTTAATTAGAGTTAATGCTACAAAAGTTGTTATAGTTTTGGTCTATACAATCGGTGCTTTTTTAACTTTTTTCTTTAATGGTTTAGTGGATTTACCTTATGGATTATGTTTAGGTCTTGGAACGTTGATAGGAGGGTGGAATGCGAGCAGATTCTCTGTTGAAAAAGGGGAGGGTGTCATAAAAATTTTCTTAGTTATTTCTGCATTAATTATAGCTTTTAAGCTATGGTTCTTTTAAAAATTAATTGTTTTAATAATTTCCAATCCATATCCTGCCATTCCAACACGTTTTATTTTTCGGTCTTTGGTTGTGAGAAGCTTAATTTTACCAATTCCCAAATAATGTAAAATTTGTGCACCTATACCATAGTCTTTTTCATCCATTTTCTTGAATGGCTTATGTGATGAACCTAATTTTTCAGTTTTTTTAAGGTTTTTTATTCTTTTGAGTAAGGGCTTAGTCTCATGATCTTGGTTGATAAATACCATTACACCTCTTTTATCTTTCTTAATCAGCTCACTAACTTTTCTAATATCTTTATCTTCATTTAAAACTAAATCATCTATTGTATTATTTATAGATCCAAAAGAATTTACTCTACACAGAATTGGGTCTTCTTTTTTCCAATTACCATAAGTTAACGCAATATGAATTAAATCATTGTTTTTTTGATTAAAAGTGTGTAATTCAAATCTTCCATAATTAGTTTTTAAATCAAACTTTTCGATTAATTGAATAAGTCTATCATTTGCCATTCTGTATGAAACAAGATCCTCGATAGATATAATTTTAAGATTAAATTTTTTTGCAACTTTAAAAAGATCAGGAAGTCTTGCCATAGTCCCGTCTTGGTTCATTATTTCGCAAAGAACACCTGCAGGCTTAAACCCTGCTAGACGTGCTATATCAATAGCCGCTTCAGTATGACCAGTACGCCTAAGAACACCACCATCTTTTGCTGATAATGGAAAAATATGACCAGGTCTGACTAAATCAGAGGGTTTTGTTTTTAAATCCACTAATGCCTTAATAGTTTTTGACCTATCACTTGCAGAAATTCCAGAGGTTACCCCATGACCCTTCAGATCAACGGAAATGGTAAAAGCTGTTTTCATTGGCTCAGTATTATTTTGTACCATAGGGTCAAGATTTAATTTTTTACATCTTTTAGATGTAAGTGGAGCACAAATCAAACCTCTTCCATGAGTTGCCATAAAATTAACAACTTCAGGGTTAATATTTTCAGCAGGAAATATGAAATCTCCCTCATTTTCTCTATTCTCGTCATCAACAACAATAATTACTTTATTGTTTTTTAAGTCTTCAAGAGCTTCCTCTATTGTATTTAACTTCATTTTTCTTTGATAAACTTGCTTTTAAGACTTGCAAATATATTATCAATATTTAGAATAGATTTATCGGATGATGCTCTTTTTAATAAATATACTGCAATGGGTAACATAACAATATTTGATATCCAACTTCCAATGAAGGTTGAAATACTTCCATCTTCTGCAGCATTTTTAGCAAATGTTCCTAAGAAATGGTAGAATAAAAACATTATTAAAGCTGTTACAACTGGAAAACCAAAACCACCTTTCCTGATAATTGCACCTAAAGGAGCACCCAATATGAACAAAATTAACGTAGAAATGGGTATAGAATATTTATCATGAAAACTTGTTTTGTGAAGGTTTATTATTTTTTCTTTAATGAAAAAATTTGATTTTTGAGTCTGTAAGTTTGCAATTTGGTTATTAATATTATTTTCAACGGAGTTTATTATTGATTTTTGTGATGAGAAATCAAAATCTCTTAATATTGAGGTATAGTTTGTTATATCAATACTATTCTTTTCAAATGGTCTATTATATCGTGTTTGAAAATTAAAAACACCTGTTCTTTTGTAAAAATTTTCACTAAAACTTTCATATTCCTTTACTAGTTTATTTTCTAAAGAATCAATACTGTAATTCAATTGTTTAGTGTTCTGCATTCTAAAAGTATTATTATATCTTTCCTCTGAAAAATCAACATTATATATTTGTTTAAGATCTATGTAGATTTCATGTGTTTCAAAATAAATTTGAGTATGAGGCTTGTATTGCTTTGAATTTGGGTTTTCTGCTAGGATTTCCTCATATCTATATCCATCATTTAGTCTGATTTTTAATATATCATTTTGTTCATCATTAATTAATTTACCCTCCCTAGCTTTTATAACTATTGTATTATCATTAAATCGATTTGTTTTATGAATTATTACGTCTTGTAAATTACTGTTATCTATACCGTACTTGTTTGAAACTTTTATATTCATCATCCCAATGTCATTAAAAATTCCCTCAGTAATTGCCATAGATGGTTTTACTTTTGCTAAATTTTTTCTGAGGTTATAAGATTTAAATTCTGAATATGGAATTAGATTATTAGATACAAAATAAACTACTACACAAAGAAAAATGTTAAATATTATCAAACTTTTCATTGATCTAAAAAGTGATATTCCTGATGATTTAATAGCTGCAAATTCATAGTTTTCGGCTAAATCACCAAAAGTCATAATCGATGCTAATAATACCGTAAGTGGTAATACTAAGGGAATTAATTTTGGACAATAAAAAATTAAAAACTTAAAAATAATTTGAAAATCAATTTCTTTTCCAGCTAAATCATCAATAAACATCCAAATAGTCTGGAAAATGAATACGAGCATAATTAAAAAGAAAAAACTAAAAAATTTCTTGAGATATGATTTTAAAATATATATATCTAGAATTTTCATAATTTATTTAAATAATAAGTTTTATAATTTTTCTCATTAAAATAAAATAAATTATCATCAATTCTTTTATTAAAAACTGTTTTATTGAAAACGATTGAGTTAATGTATCCATTAGCTAGGTACTGATCAATTCTTAAAATTGAATAATCATTTTTTATTACAATTGAATAATTATTTTCTGACTCATCCTCATATGAAATTTCAAATAAATTATTCTTTTTAATTTTAATTTTATCTTTAATTTTTGAAATTGTATAAGCAATTTTTGATGGAAGTATATAATTTGCTATCTCATTTTCATTTGATACGTTTATTTCTTTGTTTTCAGGAACTATTGTGTAATGATTTTCTCCGTCATAAAGAAATGTCAAATCAGTAAGTACAATTCTATATTTACTTTTCGAAAAAAATAAGGATCCTTTCTGACTATAAACAATTTCACCTTGATTTTTTGTTACATAATCAAATTCTAATGAATAAGTATCTAAACTAATGTAATGATATATGAATCTATCGATAAAATCTTGTGCTAAATAGACATTGCTACTAATAATAAATATTAAAATATTTTGTATCAATTTTCAAGTAAATCTTTTAAATCAACTAAGTCTTTAACTAAAACATCACGAGCTTTACTACCCTCAAAAGGACCAACAATACCTGCTGCTTCAAGCTGATCAATAATTCTGCCAGCTCTATTATAGCCTAATTTCATTTTTCTTTGTAATAATGAAGCTGATCCTTGCTGCGCAATGACAACTATTTCAGCAGCATCCTTAAATAATGGGTCTCTATCTTCAACATTGTCTTCCAGACTAGAAATTGAATCTTCCTCGCATTCAGGAAGAAGATACGCCTCTGAATATCCTCTTTGAGAACCAATAATATCAGTTATTTTTTCAATTTCATCAGTATCAATAAATCCACACTGAAGTCTTATTAAATCATTTCCCTGTGTGAAAAGCATATCTCCATTTCCGATCAATTGATCCGCTCCACCTGAATCTAAAATTGTTCTGGAATCAACTTTTGCTGTTACTTTAAAAGCAATTCTAGCAGGAAAATTTGCCTTAATTAGTCCTGTAATAACATTAACTGATGGTCTTTGAGTTGCAATTATTAAATGAATACCAACCGCTCTAGCTAGCTGTGCTAGTCTCCCAATAGGGTTTTCTACCTCCTTTCCAGCCGTCATAATTATGTCAGCAAATTCATCAACAACTAAAACTAAATAAGGCAGAAACTTATGACCATCGTTTGGATTTAATTTTCTTTTCTTAAACTTCAAATTATATTCTTTGATATTTCGACACATACCATCTTTAAGAAGCTCGTATCTTTTTTCCATTTCAATACAAAGTGATTTTAAGGTTTTTACAACTTTTTTGGTATCGGTAATTATAGATTCATCTGAATCTGGAAGTTTAGCTAAATAATGTCTCTCAATTTTATTAAACAAAGTAAGTTCGACTTTTTTAGGATCAACCAAAATAAACTTTACTTCTGCTGGATGTTTTTTATATAGAATTGATGTTATTATTGCATTAATACCAACAGATTTACCTTGTCCTGTTGCTCCAGCAACTAATAAATGAGGCATTTTTGTTAAATCAACAACTAAGGTCTCATTACTTATTGTTTTCCCCAGTGCAAGAGGTAATTCCATTTCAGCATCTTGATATTTTTTAGAGCTAATCAAGGACTTCATCGAAACTATCTTTCTGTTTTTATTGGGCACTTCTATACCAATTGTTCCTTTTCCAGGAATTGGAGCAATAATTCTTATTCCTAGTGCAGATAGTGACAAAGCAATATCATCTTCTAAACTTTTAATTTTAGAAATTCTAACACCAGCTTCAGGAATAATTTCATAAAGCGTTACGGTTGGCCCAATTGTAGCTTTAATTTTTTCAATTCCAATTTTATAATTTCTTAAAGTGTCTATTATCTTCTCTTTATTTTCTTCTAATTCCTCCTGGTTTATAGTGATAGAGCCATCTTTATCATGTTCGTTTAATAATTTTATTTCTGGCTGTTTAAAAGATTTTAAATCCAATGTATGATCAAATTCACCAAACTTCTTTAATAAATCTACAGAGCTGTTATCTACAGTTTCTTCATCCTTAATTTTTTCAATATCAATTGCAATTTCATCAATTAAATCATCACTATCATTATCGAGTTCATCTGTCTTATCATCATTATTTAAATTAATTGGTTTTTTATTAATTTGATCAATCTTAGAAAAATTTTGAATTGTTGGTTGAACATCATTAAGCTCTTCGTTAACATCTGCATTTTGATTAATTTCTTCATCTAAATTCTCCTTAATTTCCTCAGATATCCTTGAATTATTATAATTTTTAATTGAAGATTTTATAAGACTTAGCAGAAATACTGGAGTAATTTTAAACTTAATAATTAAAAAAGAAATAAAACCAAACACCAGGATAGAGATAAAACCTAAATCTCCCATAAATTCAATAATTATTGATTTGATCTCATATCCAAAAATTCCTCCATAGATATTGTTACTGAAAATATATGATAAAAATAGAGATATCCAGATCATACACAGTAGAAGAAAAATACTCCTACTTAATATTTTATCTAAACCACTGTTAAATGTCAAGGAGATCCCAATTAAAAACAATAGTGAGGGTATAAGAATTGCACCTAATCCAAACCCCTTGTATATAAGGAAATAAGAAATCAGTAAGCCAAATTTTTTACCAATATTCTTAATTTCAGATGAGCTGTCAAAAATTGTTTCAATTTCAGACTGATCTGAACTCCAAGAAAAGAAAAAAGACAACATGGAAATGAAAATAATTATAGATAGGAGCGTTAAAAAAACACCTGATACATATTTTATGTTATTTTCATTTTTCAATTTACAATTCGTTTTATCTTATAATTTAAGGAAGCTACAATCAAGGTTGTGATTGGACTAAGCCAGTTAAAAATTGCATACACAAAGTAATCATGTACGTTCACATTTAAAACACTTGCTTGATAAGCTCCACATGTATTCCAAGGAATTAAAACTGATGTTACAGTTCCACTGTCTTCAATTGTTCTGCTTAGATTTAGACTAGATAGTTTCCTGTCATTGTATGAATCAGAAAACATTTTACCTGGGATTACAATTGACAAATATTGATCTGAGGCTGTAATATTAACAGTAATACAACTCAATATCGTACTTGCAAATAAGTTTATTGTAGATTTTGCAATACTCAAAAGAGCTAAACTTATTGATCTTAATGCACCAATTGCTTCCATTACACCACCAAATATCATTGCGCATATAACTAGCCAAATAGTATTTAACATTCCTGACATTCCACCAGACGTTAGAAGTTCATCAAGGAAAACACTATTAGTTTGAATGGTTGTTTTTGCAATAATTGAATCCATTACAATGTTATAACTAGAAACATCAGAAGATGAGTTTTGTAAAATTATATTTGATATAAGCTCTGATTGAAAAATTAAACTAAAGACAGCTGCTAAAATAGTTCCAACAAAAAGAGAAACAATAGGATTAATTTTTTTATAAATCATAAAAATTACAATTAATGGAACTATAAATAAAACAGGAGATATATAGAAATAATCATTAATTGATTCAATGTAATCAACATTACTTAGGTTTTCGTTTGGGAGATTGATTAAATTATAAATAACAAAAAAAATAAGAGCAACACATATAGTAGGGACAGTCGTTATTGTCATATATTTAATATGTTCAAAAAGATCAGAGCCTGAAACTGCCGCTGCAAGATTTGTAGTATCACTCAATGGTGACATTTTATCACCAAAATAAGCTCCGGATATCACTGCACCAGCAACGATACCAATATCAAAACCCAATGCTTTTCCAATTCCAATTAGTGCAATCCCAATTGTAGCTGAGGTAGACCAACTACTTCCTGTAGCTAAAGCAACAATGGCACTTATAATTACGCATGATGGAAGAAAGAATGATGCATTAATTATATTAAACCCATAATATATCATTGAAGGTATTATGCCACTAATTAACCAAGTTCCAGAAAGTGCACCAACAAGTAGTAATATTATAATTGGTGAGCTAATGGATTTAATGTTTTTTGATACATTTTCAAAAATCATTTCAGCAGATACATTGTTTTTAAACCCAACTAAGTAAGCTAGGGCAGCTCCTATTAATAAAATAAATTGATTTGATCCGTCTATAGATGAATCTCCATAAATATTTACGTTAATGTAAAGTAATAGTACTAAAATAACAATAGGCGTAAGGGAATCAAAAAGACTAATATTTTTATTTTGATTGATTGAGCTTTTACCTTTCCCCATTGTTTTTTACAAATATATTTATAAAAATGGTGAATTTTCATCTTAAAATAAAGTAATAAAGGATTAAATAATAATTCGAACATTTGTATTTTTGTAATATGTCAAAAAATAAATTTGATGTTGTTGTAATTGGTTCTGGACCGGGAGGATATGTATGTGCTATTAGATTAGCTCAATTAGGTTTTAAAACTGCTATTATTGAAAAATACAATTCTTTAGGTGGTACATGCTTAAATGTTGGATGTATTCCTTCTAAATCCTTGCTCGATTCCTCACATCACTATGATGACGTATTAAAAAATGTCATTAATCATGGAATTGAAATAGATGGAGAGATTAAGCTAAACTTTTCTAAAATGATAGAACGAAAAAACAGTGTTGTAAATCAAACTGTTAAAGGAATTGATTATTTAATGGATAAAAATAAAATATCAGTTTTTTATGGTAAAGCTACCTTTATTGATAATAATTCAATTAATATTGACGGAAATGAAAAACTCAAATTTGATAAATGTATTATTGCAACAGGATCAAAACCAATTTCGCTTCCATTTGTAGAATTAGATAAAGAAAGAATCATCACATCAACAGAAGCTTTGTCCTTAAAGGAAGTTCCAAAACATTTGGTGATTATTGGAGGAGGCGTAATTGGATTAGAGCTTGGACAAGTTTATAAAAGATTGGGATCAGAGGTTTCTGTCATCGAATATGCAGATAAAATTACTCCTTTTATGGATCAAGATATTTCTAAAGAATTATTAAAGGTCCTTAAAAAACAAAAAATTAATTTTTTCCTTTCCCACGAAGTTTATGAAGTTGAAAGGAGTGGAGATTCAGTAAATATTAAAGCAAAGAATAAAAATGGAGATATTGTAAATTTTGACTCTGATTATTGTTTAGTTTCTGTTGGGAGAAAACCATACACTGAAGGACTTGGTCTTGAAAATGTTAATGTAGAAACTGAAAAATCTGGAAAAATTATTATAGATAAACATTTTAAAACTTCTGCAGAAAATATTTATGCAATCGGAGATGTTGTGAATGGGCCAATGTTAGCACATAAAGCTGAGGAAGAGGGGATTGCTGTTGCTGAAATTTTAAAAGGCCAGAAACCACACATAGATTATAATTTAATTCCAAATGTGATCTATACATGGCCAGAAGTTTCATCTGTAGGAAAAACAGAACAACAACTAAATAAAGAGGAAGTAAATTACAAAGTTGGAAAATTTCCAATGAGAGCCCTTGGAAGATCAAGAGCAAGCTCTGATTTAGATGGCTTTGTTAAAATTATAGCTGATAAGAAATCCGATGAAATTCTTGGAGTTCACATAATAGGTGCAAGAGCAGCTGACTTAATTGTTGAGGGAGTAACCGCTATGGAGTTTAGAGCTTCATGTGAAGACATCTCTATAATGAGTCATCCGCACCCTACATATTCTGAAGCAATGAAAGAAGCCGCATTATCAGCTCTAGATAACAGACCTTTACATATCTAAATTTATTAATATCCCTTGTTATTTACTTGTAATTGTATCATACTCATTTAATAAAGAGATATATTTATTTATTCCATCATTAATTTCACTTAAATAGATAAACTCATCAGCTGTATGAGATCTTAAAGAATCTCCAGGACCTAGTTTTATAGATTTAATATTAATTTTAGCTTGATCAGATAAAGTTGGGGATCCATATTTTTTAAAACCTAAATTATCCGCTGCCTTAATTATATGATGATTTTCGGGGATGGATGATGGATTTAGATCTAAATTTCTAGGGATAACATCACAATCAAGTTGATTTTTTAGATGACTAAAAACTTCATTGTTTGAATACATATCATTAATTCTAGCATCTAAAACAATATTCACTTCAGATGGCACAACATTATGCTGAACACCTGCATTTATTTGTGTTACAGTTAGCTTTACATCACCAAGAGTTTTTGATTTTTTAGGAAATTTAATTTTAGAAATTTGTTCTACAATTTTTGAAGCTTTATATATAGGGTTTTCATCATTATGATGTGCAGCATGAGATGATTTTCCCTTTACGATTAAATCAAAAACTATTAATCCTTTTTCAGCGATTGCTATATCCATTTTTGTAGGCTCTCCAATAATTGCTAAATCAATTTTAGGTAGTTTTGGTATTACACTCTTGATTCCATTATTTCCAGATTTTTCTTCCTCAGCAGATGCTAACAGAATTAAATTAAAGTTTAAATCATCTTTATCATAAAAATGAACAAAAACCATAATTAAACAACATAGTGAAATACCTGCATCATTACTTCCTAAGCCATATAGCTTTTCATCTTTAACTATTGGCTTAAAAGGATCAATTGTATATCCTGAGTTGGGTTCAACAGTATCATGATGAGAATTCAATAAAATGGATGGTTTATTTTTGTTATAATGCTTATTGATTGCATATATATTATTTACAGACCTAAATGTATCTATATTCTTTTCACAAAGCCATTTTTCTATATAATCAGCTGTTTTATCTTCATAAAATGAAAATGATTTTATAGAAATGAGTTTTTTTAACAAACTTTCAGCTTCATAAGCATATTTCATGACTCGTTTTCTTCAAATATACCATATATAAAACGAATTATAAGTAAATTTAAATGTTGGAAAGATTCTCAAAATCATATAAATTAAGCAATAAGGAAAAATTTGTTGAAAAATTAATAAATTTTTCAGTGGACCAAGATTATTTTATACTATTAAATTCAAATAATAATTCTGATAAATACGATTTATTATGTGGATATGGCGTTAAATCTTTCATAAAATCATCTGAAAATTCTCTCGCAAAACTTGATAATTTTTTTGAGTCAAAAAAAGATTGGCTTTTTGGATATATGACTTATGATCTAAGAAATGAGATTGAAGTTTTAAATGACGATAACATAGACTTTATCAATATGCCTAATTTATATTTTTTTCAACCAGAAATTGTATGGTTTGTTAAGGGTAAAATTGTGACCGCATTATCATTTGAAAAAGATTTAATAGATAATGATTGGAAAAAGTTTAATGAAATATCTGAAAAAGAGAAAACAGAAAACTCAAGTATTGTAAAACTAAATTTAAGAAACTCTAAAAGTGAATACATAAATAAGGTAAACAAAATTAAAGAAAGAATTTTTAGAGGTGACTGTTACGAAATGAATTTTTGTTTTGACTTATTTAGTGAATATGATGAAATTAATCCTTATGATACTTATGTTAAACTTAATAATTACACAAAGTCTCCAATGAGCAGCTTCCTAAAGGTAAATGACTTATTTTTAATTTCATCATCGCCTGAAAGATTCTTGAGTAAAAATGGGGAAGATATTATAAGTCAACCTATAAAAGGGACTGCCAAAAGAGGGGATAGTCCTGAGGAGGACAAGAAAAATATTAATGAATTATTATCAAGTCCAAAAGAATTATCTGAAAATCATATGATTGTTGATTTAGTTAGGAACGATTTATCAAGAATTGCAAAAAAAGGTTCAGTAAAAGTGAAGAGTTTAAATACTTTAAAAACATTTAAAAGAGTTCATCAGTTAATTTCAACAATTGAAGCGAAAGTAAGTTCAAAATTAAAGTTATCAGAAATATTAAAAGGAACTTTTCCTATGGGGAGTATGACAGGTGCTCCAAAGATAGAATCGATGAATATAATTGATGAATTTGAATCAACGAAAAGAGGGCTTTATAGTGGCTCAGTTGGATACATTAATCCGGAAATGGACTTTGACTTTAATGTTGTAATAAGATCCATTGTATATAGCAGTAGTAATAAAATGCTTACTGTCAATGTAGGAAGTGCAATTACACATAAATCTATTGCTGAAAAAGAATATGAAGAATGTTTGGTTAAGGCTGAACCAATGATTCAATCACTTAAATAGTAACTTTGAAATATGCTTTCAAAATTTGTTAGTAGTATTAAAAAAACCATTCCTTTAAATGACAATGTTATTGCAGCTGTAAGTGGTGGGGTTGATAGTATGGTATT
>Ga0066364_10000077_pt1 | contig 16062 bp, 17 predicted proteins | sample Knorr_S7_td_Surf_FD_70970 | JGI IMG/M metagenome (GOLD analysis project Ga0066364, IMG submission 70970) | Marine microbial communities from Southern Atlantic Ocean transect - Knorr_S7_td_SurfaceA_ad_6m_LV_A | ecosystem: Environmental > Aquatic > Marine > Oceanic | place: Southern Atlantic...
AATATTTTGATTTTGTTTTTTCATAATATTTTGACATTGATGAAGTTATGGGATTTATAATTAATAATATAATCCACCCAAGAAAAAAAGATGTAAAAGCTAATATCAAAAATATTTTTAAATTTGAAAAACCATAAATTTTTAAAGTTAATAAATCTTTATTGTTTCTTATAATAGTCATAAACCACATACTTGAGATGAATATTACAAATGGTAAATATTTAACCATCATGCTTGGTATGAATATACCTGTTAAAGTCAAAGGCAAAATTATACTTACATCTGTATTTTTAAAAAATTCTATTTCTTCAAAAAGATTAAGTATAAAACCAAAACAATAAAAACCAAATACTATCATTATAAATGATTTAAGGAAATTTTTTAGCAAATAATCGTATAATATATTTTTCATTTAGCTATAGTTTCTTTTGAAAATTTATAAATTAAAAAAATATAAGTAAGAATAATTAAAATAAAAGGAATAAACATAAACCCTATCCTCATTATGTTATTCAACCCAGTATATCTGACAATAATTTCAATTCCAATTAATAAGCTAAAACCTAAAAGAAATATTGAAATCTCTTTAAAAATATTTTTTTTTGTTTTAATTAGCAAAAGAGAACAAATTAAAGATAATACCGGAATATAAAGAGGCATAATTATCCGTCTGTTTAATGTTGGTAAAATTTCTTTTTTAGTCTCCTCATTACAAATATCCATTATTGATTTTTCTTTTGAAAAACAACTTAAAAGTTTTATAGTTGACGTTTCTTGAAGCTTTGGTTTTTTTATAGTTGTCGTGGAAAGATCACCTAAGTCAATACTTAATTGTTCAAATTTAAATACCTCGTTTTCTGTCTCAGTTTCTTTTGTTGAAATTATTTGTCCATTAAATAGAAATAATTTTTTGTTTTCAAAAATACCATTTTCCGCAACAATTGTTGTATCGTTTACACTTGATATATTAGACGATAGATTTTTAAGATTATTTCCTTTATCATTTAAAAAAATATCCTCAAATTCATTATTGATTTTTTTACCTACAACAAAAGTAAAACCTCTATAGGAGTCATTGAACTGTTGAGCTCTTACTGTTGGTAAAAATGAATTAATTTGTTCTTGGCTAAGTAGTTGTCTTGATTTATTAAGAGCCAATGGAGTTAAAAGAGTTGTTAAAATTAGGTAAAAAATAAAAATTATAAAAGAAACCACTAAGAACAAATTCACAACAGCTATTTTTTTAACTCCGGATGTCCATAAAATAATTAACTCGCTATCTCTTATATGCCTAAGAATAAATAAAGTTAGCGATAAAAGGAATGAGAGTGGAATAAATTTTGGAATTATTCCAAATAAATTAAGCAATGAAAATTTAAAATAAGTATATACAGGATAACCATTATCTACAATTAATTCTAAAAATGCCACAGCTCTCACGGTTAGCGCTATTGCAGATAAACCAAACAATATTACGAAAAATGTTTTAAAAATTTCTAATATAAAATTCTGATAAATTTTGTTTTGAAGCATTAGATTATTGTATATAAATAATGCATCCACAAACTAAATTCAACTGAAGGTTTAAATATGACTAATTTTCCATTGAAATATTGAATATTTGTACTTATATAGCTTCATTCTAGCAAATTAAATTAAAAATATGTCTATACGAATTAATCACTTGAAAAAAAAAATCAGTTTTTCTGAAAAAAATATAGTTTTGTTTTCTAATGACAAATTTCAAATTAGTAGTTTAAAAAACCATTTATCAAATTCTGAATTTCAATATATTAATGACATACTGAAAACAAGTGATCTTAAAAAAAACATACTTGTGTTTGAACTAAATTCAAAAAAAAAAATTATCTTATTGTCAATTAAAAATAATTTAAAACTTTCAGATATTGAAAACTTAGGTGGCGAATTTTACAGTCGTATTAACACAGGAAAAAATGCAGACTATTTTATAATTTCTGACAGTTTAAGTAGTAAGCATGAAAAATTCTTAGCTTATTTCCTCCATGGAATAAAATTAAAATCCTATGAGTTTAAAAAATATAAAACAAAAAAAGATTTAAGAAACATTTCTTTAAATGTTATAGGCAATAAAAATAAAGTGTCATCCCAACATCTTTTAAGATTCAGAGCTTTAGAAGAAGGTACTTTTTTTGCAAGAGATTTAGTCTCTGAACCAGGAAATATCTTGCATCCCGACGAATACGCAAAAAGATTAATTTCATTAAGAAAATTAGGTTTAAAAGTAACAATTTACGATAGAAAAAAATTAAAGAAACTTGGAATGCATGCGTTGCTTGGCGTGGGTCAAGGAAGTATTCGAGGATCATATTTAGTGACGATGGAATGGAATGGAAAAAAAAATGGATCAAAACCACTTGCCTTTGTCGGAAAAGGAGTTTGTTTCGACACTGGTGGTTATTCTTTAAAACCAGCTAAGTTTATGGAAGATATGACATATGACATGGCAGGATCAGCAACAGTTGTTGGTTTGATGAAAAATCTTGCAATGAGAAAAGCAAAAATTAATGCTGTTGGAGTCGTAGGTCTTGTAGAAAATATGGTGAGTGGTAATGCGCAAAGACCGGGAGATATTGTAAAATCCTATAGTGGCAAAACTATAGAAGTTTTGAACACAGATGCTGAAGGCAGGCTTGTGTTAGCTGACGCGTTAACTTTCACTGAAAAAAAATTTAAGCCAAAATTTATTATTGACTTGGCTACTCTAACAGGAGCTATAATAGTTTGCTTAGGCTCAGAATATGCTGGTTTATTTTCAAATAATGACAAATTATCCGAACAAATTTTCAAAGCTGGAGAAAAAGTTGAAGAAAAAGTTTGGAGAATGCCATTACATAAAAATTACGATAAACTAATGAATTCGAAAAATGCCGATGTGCAGAATATAAACTACGTAGGTGGAGCAGGATCAACCACTGCTGCACAATTTCTACAAAGATTTATAATTAACAAAACTCCTTGGGCTCATCTTGATATAGCAGGTATGGCCTTTTCAAAATATGGTGGAGCACTCAATTCAGGTGGCGCAACTGGATTTGGGGTACGACTATTGAATCAGTTTGTTGAAGATAATTATGAGTAAGCTAGAGCAAACTCTCTCAATTGTTAAACCAGATGCTGTTGAAAGAAATCTTATTGAAGAAATAAAAACTATTTTTTTAAAAAATAATTTAACTGTAAAAGACAGTAGAAAAATTCATTTGTCAAAAGAGGAAGCTGCAGAATTTTATAAAGTTCATCAATCAAAACCCTTTTATGATGCACTATGTTCTTATCTATCATCAGGACCAATTATGGTTATGATTTTAGAAGGTGAAAATGCTGTATCACTAAACAGAAAATTAATGGGAGCGACAGACCCAAAAAACGCGGATGAGAACACCATAAGAAAGCTATATGGAATTTCAATTGATAAAAATTCAGTTCATGGTTCGGACTCTCTAGATAATGCCAAGAGAGAAATAGACTTTTTTTTCAGGAATTGATATTTCTGAATAATTTGATAATTGCTTCAGGATAAGCAGCGTATTCTAGTCTTTGTGTCTTAGATTTAAGTTTTTTTTCATTATCATTTTCTGAAATAAAAAAACTCTTTTGAACAATAATTCTTCCACCATCAAGTTTTTCATTAACTAAATGCACTGTGCACCCCGTTTTTTTTTCTTTATTTTTTATAATTCTAAAATAAGTATTTAAACCTTTAAATTTCGGTAAAAGCGATGGATGAATATTTAATACCTTGTATTTTAAATTTGATAAAAATTTTTTTGAGAGAATTTTCATAAAACCAGCTAAACAAATTAAAGATATTTTATATTTTCTTAAATTTTGCAAAATTTTATTTTCGTAACTTCTTGTTTTAGTATTGATCAAAATAAAAGGTATTGAATTTTTTCTAGCATACTTAATTCCACCTGCGGAAGGATTATCGCTTATTACAAGACTTACCGAAATTGGAAAAACGTAGTCTCTTGAATTTTTTATCAAATTATTAAGATTAGAACCGTTTCCAGAAATAAAAATGCAAGTTTTTTTTTTTACCATTTTAAATTATTAGACAAATTAATTTTTTTTTTATTGCTAGATATAAAACCTATTTCATAAGGATAGTATTTTTTAACAAAGTGCTTTTGAATTTTTTTTATATTTTCTCTCGGAGAGATAATACAAAAACCAACACCGCAATTAAAAGTTTTCATCATTTCTTGGTCAGATATATTTTGAGATTTTATCCATTTAAATATTCTTCCAATTTTAATTTTTGACAAATCAATATTTAATGACAATTTACTTGGGATAGACCTCATTAAATTCTCGATTAATCCGCCTCCAGTAATATGTGCGGCAGCATGTATTAGTTTTTTTTTTGATAATTGAACTATCTCTCTTGAGTAAATCTTAGTAGGAGTTAATAAGTCATTTTTGATTTTTTTCGATAATTTTTGGTTTTTTATAATTGTTCTGACCAAAGAGTAACCGTTTGAATGAATACCACTTGAAGGTACAGCTAAAATAACATCACCAGATTTAACATTTGCTTTTGAGAGTATTTTTTTCTTTGAAACAATACCTACACTGAAACCTGCTAAATCAAATTTATTTTTCTCGTACACACCTGGCATTTCTGCAGTTTCACCTCCTATAAGTTTACATTCAGATATTTTACATCCTTCAACGATACCACTTATAATTTTTTTGGTTTTAATTAAGTTTAATTTACCGGTAGCAATATAATCTAAAAAAAAAAGAGGTTTAGCACCTTGGACTATTAGATCATTTACGCACATTGCTACAAGATCTATTCCTATCTTGTCGAATTTTTTATATTTATTTGCTAACTCAATTTTTGTACCGACCCCATCTGTGCAAGATACAATTACTGGATCTTTAATTTTGGAAGCACTTAAGTCAAATAAAGAACCAAAGCCTCCAATATTTAATTTATCAAAAGTATTATTCCTTTTTTTGACACCTTTTTTAGTTACTATTGAAATATGTTTTACTAATCTATTAGCTAATGGAATATTTACACCACTTTTTTTATAGCTATTTTGTATTTTTTTCATTGGTAAATTGATATTTATTTTCTATGAAATTTTTTAAATTAATGATTTTTATTTTAGTTATTTTTTCTAAAACTGGAAATGTTTTGTCTGAAAATAGATTATTTGATGTTAATAATATTAAAATAGTCAACACACCTTCTAAAAATATTAACAATTTAACCAGCCAAGCAATGAAGAAAGGTTTTTCAGTTTTAATCGAAAGAATTCTTTTAAAAGAGGACAAAAAGAGACTTGATGATCTAAATTTATCAGATATTGAAGAATTAGTAGCTTATTATCAAACTTTTGATGAAGTAGATGACTTAAATAAATCAATTAAAGTTTTTAATATATTTTTTGATAAAGATAAAATTCACAATCTTTTTTATAAGAGAAACATTCTTTATTCAAATTTAATCAAAAGTGAATTTTATTTACTTCCAATATTTAAAAAAGATGAAGAATTAAACATTTATGCAAAAAATTTTTTCTATGATAGATGGAATAAAATTTCATTTGAAAGCGAAATAGTTGACTTTATATTACCTATTGAGAACATTGAGATAATTCAAAAATTGAATAAATCAAAGGGCAATTTAGAAGACTTAAATCTCGTTAATTTATTTAATGAATATTCAAATAAAAATTTAGGAATAGTTTTAATAACGGAAAATAATTCAAAAATTAAAAAAGTTTTTCTTAAAACAAATATATTAGGAAAAAAAATAAATAAAAGTTTGGAAATAAAAAATTATAAATTGGAAAAAAGTGAGCTGCACGATAAAATTATTATCGATATTAAAAATGAATTAGTAAATATTGTAAAATCTCAAAATTTAATTGATATTCGAACTCCGTCTTTTCTAAATGCTAAATTTAAGATAAATAAAAAAAATAGTTTAGTAGAACTAAAAAAAAGAGTGGAACAAATAGATTTAGTGGAAAAAATATTTATTCAAGAATTTAATAATGAGTTTGTGATATTAAAAATAAAGTTTCTTGGCAAAGTTAACAATATAATAAATGAACTTAAAAAAGAAAAAATAAATTTACGTTTAAATGGCGAACAGTGGAGTCTTAATATTATATAATGAATCAGTTAGTTTTCAAATTCCCCTTTAAAAAAAAATATTTTGAACAAGATTTTTATGTTTCTAAAAATAATTTTTCTGCTTACAAACTAATTGAAAGTTGGCCCAATTGGACGAGTAAATGGTTAAATGTTTATGGCGTACAAGGTAGTGGCAAAACTCATTTATCAAAAATTTTAGAAAAAAAAATTGATAAAGTAAAAATTTTAGATTCAAAAAAAGTTGATAATAATACTTTAGAAAATCTTAAAAATTTAGAATGTTTAATCATAGATAATTTTGATAATAATATAAATGAAGAAATATTTTACTCACTTCTAAACCAGTCAAAACAATTAGATAATTATATTTTGATTAATAGCCAAGTATCTATAAAAGATTTTTCATTTAGACTTGAAGATTTAAAATCTAGAGTAAATAGTTTTCTATATTTAGGAATAGAGCTCCCAACTGATGATTTGCTTCAAGTAATTATTGCAAAGACTTTTTCTGATAATCAAGTAAAGCTGGATCCAAAAATATCAAATTATATTATTAATAATGTTGAGAGATCTTATGATAAAATATTTAAGTTTTTAAGAGATATTGATGATTTATCATTATCAACTGGAAAATCTATTAATATTAATTTAATAAAAAAGTGTTTGAAAGATAATGAATAAATATAGAACTCATAATTGTTCACAATTACGTGAAACTGATATTAAAAAAAATGTAGTATTGTCAGGATGGCTGCATAGAACTAGAGATCATGGAAATTTATTATTTATTGACTTAAGAGATCATTATGGGATCACACAGTGTGTAATTGAGAACAACAATCAATATTTTCCAATATTAGAAAAAATAAGACCAGAGTCGGTTATAAAAATTTCCGGAGAAGTAATTAAAAGAGAAAAAGGAACTGAAAACTTAGATCTCGACACAGGAAAGATTGAGGTAAAAATTAATTCAGTCGAGATTATCTCTGAGTCGCTAGAGCTACCCTTGCCTGTATTTGGTGAACAACATTATCCAGAAGATATAAGATTGAAATATCGATTTATAGATTTGAGAAGAGAGGAAATGCATAAAAATATAGTTCTTAGATCAAAAGTTATTTCTTTTATAAGATCAGAGATGCTAAATCTTGGATTTTTAGAATATCAAACTCCAATATTGACCTCCTCGAGCCCCGAAGGAGCAAGAGATTTTCTAGTTCCAAGCAGATTGAACCCTGGGAAGTTTTACGCTTTACCTCAGGCTCCACAACAATTCAAACAATTGATTATGGTCTCTGGGTTTGACAAATACTTTCAAATAGCTCCCTGCTTTAGAGATGAAGATGCTAGAGCTGATAGAAGTCCAGGAGAGTTTTATCAACTAGATCTCGAGATGTCTTTTGTTGAACAAGAAGATGTATTCAATGTAGTAGAAACTTTAATGATAAAATTGTTTAAACAATTTACAAAGAATAAAATTAACGATAAAAAATTTCCAAGAATCAAATTTAGTGACGCTATGCTTAAGTATGGTACTGACAAGCCTGATCTTAGGAACCCACTAGTAATTCATGATATAACTAATATTTTTTCTCGATCGGATGTAAAATTCGAAATATTTAAGAAATTAGTAAATTCTGGTTCAAAAGTAAGAATTTTGGTAACTAAAGATACTAGTAAAAAACCAAGAAGTTTTTTTGATAATATAGATAAGTGGGCAAAAGAACAGGGAGCATCTGGTTTGGCATATTTTTCAATAGAAAAGGAAGAGTCTATTTTTGGAAAAGGTCCAATAGGAAAATTTTTTAGCGAAGATTCAATTAAAGCAATTATGAAAATATCTGGTGCTGCTGTTGGCGATAGCATCTTTTTATCTTGTGGTAATGATAAAGAACTCGAAAGTATACTCTCATTAGCTAGAGAAAAAATTGCAAATGATCTTAATTTAATAGACGAGAACAAATTCGCTTTCTGCTGGATTGTAGATTACCCAATGTTTGAAATGGACCAAAAAACTAAAAAAATTAAGTTTAGCCACAATCCTTTTTCAATGCCACAAGGGGATATTAAAAAATTAAATTTTAGCAATCCATTGGAAATAAAGGCGTTTCAATACGATATAGTTTGTAATGGTGTAGAGTTGTCTTCAGGTGCTATTAGAAACCATATTCCTGAATTAATGTATAAATTATTTTCAATTGCTGGATATGATAAAAAACAGGTAAACGATAAATTTAGCGGTATGATTAATGCTTTGAGCTATGGAGCCCCACCTCATGGCGGAATAGCACCAGGTATTGATAGGATTGTCATGTTATTAGCCGGACAAAAAAATATTAGAGAAGTTACTTTATTTCCTATGAACCAAAATGCACAAGATCTTATGATGCAAGCTCCATCAAAAGTTGATGACCAGCAGTTAAAAGAAATTGGAATAAAATTAGATACAAAAAAAATTAATTCTTAGTTTTAAGATTTATTCTTACGTCTGAAAGATCAACAAGCTTTTCCTCATAATTGCTTCTAACAAAACCTTTGGAAGTTATATTTTTAACAATTTTTAAGAATTTATCTTCAGTGTTACCATCGGTGATATTCTTTGTACTCGAAATACTGGGTGTATGCGCTAAATCCTCTTTTCCAAGGTATGAAATTGCTAATTCTCTAAAAACGTAATCTAAAATTGAAGACGCACTTAATATTCTGTCATTTCCTAAAACATTTCCTGAAGGCTCAAATTTAGTATCAATAAAAGCATCAACATACTCTTCTAATGGAACTCCGTACTGCAGACCTAAAGAAATGGCTATTGCAAAGTTATTCATCATTGCCTTTACTAATTCTCCCTCTTTATTAGTATCAATAAATATCTCCCCTATCTTTCCGTCATTATATTCACCAGTGTGAAGGTACACTTTATGATCTCCTATCTGAGCTTTTTGAATATAACCTTTTCGTCTATCGGGCATTTTAAATCTTGATTGGTTTTTTATTTTTAAATTTGTCTTTGTATTAACCGAAACTTCTTGGCTATTCTTAATTTTACTAGCTATGTCTTTTGAAATTGAAGCTGAAACCTTTTTATCGTTTTTTTGAGATGTAGTTTCACCAATTTTTTTTGTTTTTCGATTGTTTAATTTTACATCGATAACTTCAACCATACCATCAGTTCTCTTGTCTATTTCCGCAAGTTCCTTTTCGTTAAGATTGTCCAATGAATGAACAGTTTTGAATGTGCATGTATAGTAAGTTTCAACGATAAATTTTTTCATATTTAATTGGAATCTTTTATTATCTAGATATATATTATTTAATATTAAGTCTATTTTATAATAATACAATTTTAAATTGTGTGGATTTAAAATCGAACTAAAATGAAATTATTTTTTACTTGGTGGAACAAACAAACAGTCGGAACTTTTTTAAAAACATTTTTTACCGGTACCCTCGTTGGAAAAGATGATTTTGGAAATAAGTATTATAAAAACAAAAAAAATGAGAGGTGGGTTATTTATTCTCAAGAGGTAGAAGCTACAAAAATATCCTCTGAGTGGTATTTGTGGATACATCATACTACTGACAGATTGCCTGAAAAATCTGAAAAAAAATTCAATTGGCAAAAAAAACATTTGGAAAATCAAACTGGCACTAAAAATAAGCATAACCCTACTAAAATAACAAAAAGTTCAATAAGAAAAAAATATGAGACTTGGAAGTAATTTTATTTTTTTTACAATAATTTTTTGCGCTTTTATAAACTTTAAAACGTCCGGTGAGGATAAAATAACTAGTACTCCTTTAATCAATTTAAATGAGATAAAACCTAGCTTTGAGGAGTCAGATAATAAATCTGAAAAAGATTTTTCTTCAAAAGAATTAAAAAACAAGAAAATAAAAAAAAATAACATTAATCTGTCTCATGCTATTTTAATTGGATTAGATAAGATAACTGCAAAATCAACAAAAATTAAAGTTAAATTTGACGAAATTAAAAAATTTGGACCATTAGAAATTAAAGTTTTGAGATGTGAAAAAGTAAAAGTTAATAACAAATTCGATGATGTAGCTTATATTCAAGTAAAAGATGTATCAAAAAATGAGGATGATAAAGTTTTTATTTTCAACGGATGGACTTTCGCCTCAGATCCAAGCCTAACTCCTTTTGACCACGCTATTTATGATATACAATTATCAAATTGTTTTACAACTTAGTAAAATTTTTCTTTACTAAGCCAATTAGTATCAAAATCCGAATTTATAAACTTTTTGTGATTAAGGATTTTTTTATGTAAATCGATTGTAGTGGTGATACCCTCGAGAACAAATTCATCTAAGGATCTTAAGGTTCTTTGAATAGCTTCGGTCCTATTTCTCCCTTTGCAAATAACTTTAGCTATTAAACTATCGTAATAAGGAGTAATTTTACATCCTTGGTATATTGACCCATCTACTCTTGTTCTAAAACCAGAGGGTTGATGGCAAACGCTTATAATTCCTGGACTTGGTTGAAAATTTAGGGCAGGGTTCTCAGCATTAATTCTACATTCAATTGAATGACCTCTTGGGTTTATATCGTTTTGCTTTAAAGCGGTATTTCCGCTGTGAGCTATCCATAGCTGTTCTTTAACAATATCAATACCAGTTTGAACCTCGGTGACAGGATGTTCAACTTGCACTCTTGTATTCATTTCTAAAAAATAAAACTTTCCATTCTCAAAAATAAACTCTACTGTGCCAGCTCCCTCATAATTAAGTTGTTCTACCATTTTGACTGTTTTGTTTAGCAAATCATTCCTTTGTTCCTCTGAAATTACAGGGCTAGGCGTTTCCTCTATTAATTTTTGATGTCTTCTTTGAACAGAACAATCCCTTTCTCCTAAATGAACAGTCTTATTTTTCCCTGACATTATTTGAACCTCTATATGTCTAGGATTTTTAAAGTATTTTTCAATATATAACTCATCATTTCCAAAAAATTTTTTAGCCTCAGTTTTTGCGGTCAAAAAAAGATTTTCCAATTGGCTTTCCTCGTTAACTATTTTCATTCCTTTACCGCCTCCACCTCCAGCAGCTTTGATTAAAACTGGGTATCCAATGTTTTTACAAATTGATTTTGCCTCTTGTACCGATTTTACCCCTCCCTCAGAACCTTCAATAACTGGAAGGCCATATTTTTTCGCTATTTTTTTTGCCTCTATTTTATCGCCCATTTTTGATATTATTTCAGCGCTTGGACCGATAAACTTTATACCGTGCTTTTTCACTATTTCAGAAAATTTTGCGTTTTCAGATAAGAAACCATATCCTGGATGTATTGCCTCAGCTCCAGTAAGATCAACAGCCGACATGATTGATGAAATATTAAGATAACTATTCTGTGGCTGATGTGATCCTATGCAAACACTTTCATCAGCAAGGCGCACGTGCATGGCTTCCGCATCAACATCAGAATGGATAGCCACAGTTGCAATTCCCCATTCTTTACAGGCTCTAATGACCCGAACTGCTATTTCACCTCTATTAGCAATTAGAACTTTTTTAAACATTTATATGGTTTATTTGAGAAGGACTAAAGTTTGTCCAAATTCTACTGGTTGGCCATCCTCTACTAGAATTTTTTTTACCTCTCCATCACTCGTTGATGGAACATGGTTCATGGTTTTCATTGCCTCTACTATCATAACAGTTTGACCTTTCTTAATTTTGTCACCAACTTCAATAAACTTTTTTGCTCCAGGCTCTGGCGCCATATATGCAGTACCTATTATCGGAGACTTTACTCTTATCATATCTTCATTTGATGAAGTATTTAATACTGCTTTATTTTGAGGGGAAATATTACTGTTTTTGATTTGCTCTGAACTTTTTGAGGCTCTAGAAACTTTTATTTTACTTTGTCCCTCTTGATATTCTAACTCAGTGAGATTAAACTCTTTTAAGTTTTCTACCAATTCTTTAATTAACTTTTTATTAATCTTCATTTTTCTACGTAAATTTTCATAGCGTTGAGTGCCATGATATAACCTTCCGTACCAAAACCACATATAATTCCTTTAGCAACTTTGCTTATAAGTGATTTATGTCTAAATTCTTCTCTATTATAAATATTACTAATATGCAATTCAATTATAGGAATCTTAAGGATTTTAAGAGCATCATGTATTGCCACTGAAGTATGAGTATATCCTCCAGCGTTTATTATAAGACCATCATGATCTTTTCTTGAATTTTGAATTTTATCAACTAATTCACCTTCAATATTTGACTGAAATAAAGAAATTTCAAATTTGTTTTTTTTAGCAAAATCAACACAATTTTTTTCAATATCTTTTAAAGTTTCAGATCCATATTGATTTCTCTCTCTCTCACCTAAAAGGTTGAGATTTGGCCCATTAAGAATTATAATTTTCTTCATCGTTATTTATTATTATCTTTGATTAACTGAATTATGGCAAAAATACAATTAAATGGAAAAAAAATTTCTTTAAAATCAAATATTTCAATACTGGAATTGCTAAAGATTTATGGGTTTCATAAAAAAAAAATTGCTATAGAACTTAATGGCATCATAATCCCTAAATCGAACTTTAAAAAAAAGCTGAAAAATAAAGATAAAATAGAAATAGTTCATTTTATAGGTGGTGGTTAAATGCGAAAAGATTTATTGAAAATTTCAAATAAAAAACTTAAATCAAGATTAATAGTTGGCACTGGAAAATATAAAAGTTTTAAAGAAACTGCAAAAGCTATTGTTGCATCTGGTGCAGATATGGTGACAGTAGCTGTAAGGAGAGTAAATATAATTGATAAAAAAAAACCAATTTTAACTGATTATTTGGATCCAAAAAAAATTATTTATTTACCTAACACTGCTGGGTGTTTCAATTCTAATGATGCTTTAAGAACTTTGAGGTTAGCTCGAGAAATGGGAGGGTGGAAATTAGTAAAACTCGAAGTTTTGGGTGATAAAAAAACACTTCTGCCAAACATGATAGAAACTCTTAAATCAACAAAGGTACTCGTAAAAGAAGGTTTTAAAGTAATGGTATATTGTTCAGATGATCCATTACTTGCAAAAAAATTAGAAGATTGTGGTGCTTCTGCAATTATGCCTTTAGCTTCACCAATTGGATCTGGCTTAGGAATATTAAATAAAATAAATCTCTCAATAATTATCAAGCAGTCCAAAGTTCCAGTAATAGTTGACGCTGGCATTGGAACTGCTTCCGACGCAACTGTCGCTATGGAAATGGGATGTGATGGAGTTTTAATTAATAGCGCTATTGCTCAAGCAAAAAACCCAATCTTGATGGCTAAAGCTTTTAAGGACGCTGTAATATCTGGAAGACATTCTTTTTTAGCTGGTAGAATGAAAAAAAATAATTTTGCAGTGCCTAGCTCACCTACTGATGGACTGATTTAATTTTTTTTTTCTTCTAGTCCAAAGTGTTCTTAATTTTTTTTTAGATTTCAGTTTTTTTGGTTCTTTTTTATTTTTTTTAATGTCTTTCTTCTCTTTTTTGGATTTTAATGATTTATTGGAAGCGGTTTTAAATTCTACAATATTATTAATATTTTCATATACGTTTAAAATTTTTTTAGATTTATTAAGTAGTTCAATTTTGTATTCTGGAACAATTAAGTTATTATCCGCATTAATTTCTATTTTAATTGCATACTTTTTTTGAAAATAAGTAATTTCTTCAAAAAGATTTCTTTCGATAAAATTTTTTACTTTTTCTGGAACAGAAGTTTTTACAATCTTTATTTTTTCTCCGAAAGCTAAATATTGGGTTTTTTTAAGGATTTTTTGAGAGAATGAACTTAAAGATAATTGAGTTTCCCACTTTATAGATCCCTCTCTTAATCTTTGTCTTGTCATTTCAAGCAAACCAAAATTACTTATCCTACCGATTTGAATTCTTGCTCGATCTTTTCTTATACTTTCTCTCATTCTTTTTTCCACAACTCTCCTATTATAAAAGTTCATCATATCTATAAAGTCGACAACAATTAATCCCGATAAATCTCGTAATTTAATTTGATGTGCTATTTCCTCAGCAGCTTCTAGATTTGTATTTAAAGCAGTTTTTTCTATATTTATTTGTTTCGTTGATTGACCCGAGTTGATATCTATAGCTACAAGAGCTTCAGTGGGGTTAATTACAATATAACCACCAGATTTTAATTTGACTGTTGGTTCAAATATATTATTTAGTTCTTTTTCTATATTAGCAAAATTAAATAATGGGATTTTACCTCGATATTTTTTAATATTTTTTACATTCCTAGGCATTAATTCTTTCATAAATTTTTTAGCTTTTTGATATGCCTCATTTCCATCAATATAAATATTTTTAGTATCATTATCGTAAATATCTCTTAAAGTTCTTTTGATTATATCTCCTTCCTCGTAAACAAGTGATGGAGCATTAGAGTCTAAAGCAATATCCCTAATTTCCTCCCAGGTTTTCAAAGTATTTTGAAAATCTTTCTCAATCTCATTTTTAGTTTTGTTCGATCCTGCTGTTCTTACGATCACACCCATACTTTTTGGGATATTAATTTCATTTAGAATAGCTCTTATTTTTTGTCTATCTGATGAATTAAAAATTTTTCTAGATATCCCCCCACCTTTTGGTGTATTAGGCATCAAAACAATATATTTGCCAGCTAGTGAAATAAAAGTAGTTAGAGCAGCTCCTTTTTGTCCTCTCTCTTCTTTTATCACTTGAATCAAAACAACCTGGCCAGGCTTAATAACTTCCTGAATCCTATATTTTTTTATTCCTAAGGATGATTTTAATTCTTCTCTGTATTCCTTCTTTTTCGTTTCTTCATTTTTTAAAACTTCATTTTCTAAATTTTTTTCACTTACTCCATTATTACTACTACTTGAATTTTCAGGATTAAAATTTTCGTTAGAACCTTCTATGTTTTTATTTTTGAGATCCTCACGAATTTTTTCCTCTGCTTGTTTTATTTTTTCTTTATCCTCAGATGGTATCTGGTAATAATCTGACTGAATATCATTAAAAGCTAAAAAACCGTGCCTTTCTCTTCCGAAGTTCACAAACGCAGCTTGAAGAGATGGCTCAACTCTACTAATTGTACCTAGATAAATATTATTCTTAAATTTTAAATTATTTTTATCTTCAAATTCGTATTCCTCGATAGAACTATCTGATTTAAGTACAATTCGGGTTTCATTAGGATGCGAAGCATCAATAAATAAGTTTTTTTCCATTTTAATTGAATTCCTGTTATCTTTTTGCTTTTGATGAATTTTATAATAATCATAAAACTTATTTTATACAATTTTTTGAATAAATACAGATATTTAAATTTGCTATGCCTAAAGATAGTCAAATTTTTAATTGATAAAAAGGATAAATGCTTAAATTTCTTAATTTTTCAGTTAAATTTTCAATTATCTTTTTATTGGTAATTGTTTTTTTTACTTTATCTACACTTTGGTATTTTTCAATAGGATTACCAGATTATAAAAAATTGTCTAATTACCAACCACCAATTTCTAGCAGAGTTTACTCTGGTGATGGGAAATTAATCGCTGAGTATGCAATTCAAAAAAGACTATTTGTTCCATTTAATTCAATTCCAGAAACTGTTGTGAATGCTTTTTTATCAGCCGAAGATAAAAATTTTTTTAATCATCCTGGCATAGATGCTAAAGGAATTTTGAGAGCTACATTTAATAATATTAAAAATCTTTCTCAAAACAAGAGGCTAGAGGGAGCTTCTACAATTACACAACAAGTTGCAAAAAATTTTTTATTGACAAATGAAGTCTCGCTCAAAAGGAAAATTAAAGAAGCAATATTAGCATTTAGAATTGAAAGAGCTTACTCTAAAGAAAGGATTTTAGAATTGTACTTAAATCAAATA
>Ga0066364_10000080_pt1 | contig 15769 bp, 16 predicted proteins | sample Knorr_S7_td_Surf_FD_70970 | JGI IMG/M metagenome (GOLD analysis project Ga0066364, IMG submission 70970) | Marine microbial communities from Southern Atlantic Ocean transect - Knorr_S7_td_SurfaceA_ad_6m_LV_A | ecosystem: Environmental > Aquatic > Marine > Oceanic | place: Southern Atlantic...
GCTCAGATAGCCCCGGGTGGTTCTGTTGTATGGTCAACAGGTGCAACTCAGATTATTAAAAATGCAACCACTGTAGCAGAGATGACACTAGATGTTACAAAGCAGGGTAATACAAATAACTGGATCTATCATAGAATTACACAGTCTTCATATAACATAGCAATTAATGATGGATTACAAACAGGTTTAACAGTAACAGCAACTGGTAATCCACAGTCAGGAAATTCAGACTTCCCAAGTGGTACAACACTATCAGAAATTTTAGATTGGTATAGTCCACCATATCTAAGATTTAATAATAGAAACAGTAACGGTGTGGTTAGTAACAATGAAACTATTACTTTGTCAATTAACCCAGGTGGTGCTATAGATAGAACGAACTTCTTGTACTTTACAAAAGCAAGTTGGGAATCAACTGGTGCTATTGCAGGTACTGAGGTAAGTGATAGTAAGTTTCCGGGAGGTACATACGTTTCTACTGTACAAGGACCATTAACATTTGGTGGTGTTGAATATTACAGAGTAACATTTACGCAGAACTCCAATACTAATATTAATGCAGGAAGTACTGTAGGGTTCTTATTTGGACAACCACCTTACGCACAGCCAGGTGAAACAGTATTTTCATTTATTGCAACACCAGGTGAACAGTCATCCTTGATGTTAGGTACGTTGAAAGAATTAACAAATACAACGTTGGGCGGACGAGGTACGTTCCCGAACGGTCCAGACGTATTAGCAATTAACGTTTATAAGGCGGAGGGTGCTGATACTAAAGCGAACATTATTCTAAGATGGGGTGAAGCTCAGGCGTAATTATTTTACGTTGAAAGCAATAACAGTCCTAATACAATCTTTTCCACTAGGTAAAACTGTATGTTTCAAGTAACTAGGAAACATTAGTATTCTGCCTTTGACAGGTTGATATACATATTCTTGCCACGAGTAAGGTGCGTTATCTCTCATTGTATGTCCGTATTCTACAAAAGGATTTGGATTTCTAAACATTATTCCTCCTGCACTTTCATTAGCACGAACATAATACACACCACTTATTTGTCCTACGTTATGATGATGTTCATTATGAATATCACCTTCTTTATAATCTTGTGTCCACCAGTTAAAACTATATCCTTCATGTATTCTATTCATTGCATTTTTATTTTGATAATCTCTAACACACATATCTATTTCTGTTTTTAGTTCAGGTGTATCATAATTAAGATCTATAACTTTATCTTTCTCAAAATAATCAGTGGCATGGGGAGCATTTTGATCTGGTCTTTGTAATTGGTCAACACGTTCCTCTACAAGTTTTTCTACTTGATTAGCTACCCAGACAGGAACATCATGTACAAGTATACCAGTTGGAAATATATTTTCGTACTTCATTATAGTGGCACGTAATAATTTAAAGGATTACCACCAGGCATAAAAGTACCAGGTTGATTCATTCTTAAATTATCTTCATGTAGTTGTAAACCAGTCTTAGGTTGCTTGTTAACTAGAGGTGTCTGGATATGTTGTAGCATAGTATCAATAGGTTGAATGTTAAATGCGATGGTTATACGAGGCTCATCATTATCCCAATCACTTATTCTATGTTCCATGTTAGTTGAGTGTGTTATTAATAATTGACCATTTTTATTTTCAACTTTATGTATTTCTTCTGCACCTATTTCTCTATATTCTGCATAACTTGGTTCACAGTTTACACCATATATACCATGAAAGCAATCTGCACCGCCACCATAGTCGTGTCCATGCCAATCTAATACTTCACCTTTGTTAGGCCAATAATTTAACCAACCTACTATCCAATAACCTTGTCTAGTATCGTGATGTACTTCAGTTTTAAAGAAGTGTTGTATTTCTTTGTACAAAGAAAATATTTCTGGCATAGTACTTGTAAACAAATTATAGTGCGGACTACAAGCAGTACATAAACTAGGGTGCGGAACGTTTGCTAAACCGTTTGGTATAGCAATTTCATTTGCAATTTGATTAGCTAGGAACTTACTTGTATGTGTAAAACTAGCTAGGTTGTGATTGAGCTGGGTCTTGTATATTTTCATCTGGCGCCGCTATCTGTTGGTTTGCTTGACTATCCCCAGGAGCAAGTCTAAAATTATCTTCTATTGAGTCAGGTGTACTTACTTCAGTAATTGAACTACCTGCTTCAATGGCTTCTAATTGATGCGGCATAAGTGGAGGATTTCTCCAAGTATCTCCTGCTTTGATTACAACTTCCATTGTTTGTGCCTTAGCAGTATCAATATATCTTAGTTTAAAACTTCCTTGATTAACAAACCAAGATTCGTCTTTTTCTTTATGAAAATGCATTGACATTTTAGATCCTGGCTTTTCAAAAACCAAAATCTTACCACAGTAAGAATCGTTGGTTGCCCAAATTAATTCGTATCCCCAACCTTTATCTACCTTACCACTATGTCTTGCTGGCATCTATATACTCCTGTATGGTCTTAAACTTATATTCACCTATACTATTAATTAGTTTAGTATTGTCTGCACAGGTATAATATTGATACTGTCCAACCAAGTGTTCTGGTAAAGGTATTGTTTTAACTTTTGCATCATATTTTTTAGCATAAGCATTAGCAATATCCATAAATGATGGTGCAACTCCTGTACCAATATTCCAAATATCAGTAGCATCTACATCAAACATTTTTTCAATAATTTGGCATACATCTCCTACCCAAATAAAATCTCTTCTTATGTGTTCGCTTTTTTCAAACACAGTGATTTCTTTTAAATTTTTAGCTTGTAATTCAAACTTACCAAAAACACTTTGTTGTTCGCCCTTGTCTTGTTCTCCCGGTCCATAAACATTAAACAATCTTAGCCCTTGTACATTAATTCTAAATTCAGGTATTTCAAAAACCGTTTTATCAAACAAGTATTTGCTCCAACTATATGGACTTTGTGGATATACAGGATCGTTTTCTTTTATTTGTTTTAAGTCGTTACGAGCTTGTACGTTTCCATATACACTTGCACTTGAGGCATATATTAATGTTGTACCACTTTGATCACAAAGCTGTAAAAGTCTTTGACTAAATTCTAAATTTTGTTTTAATACTTTTTCAACATCACGTTCTGTTGTACTGCTAATTGCACCAAGGTGTACGACTCTATCATAGTCTTGAGGATCAGGTACTTTGTTTTCAATATAATCATATCCTTCTACTTCATGTCCTTTGTGTTGCAAATATGCACCTAAGTTTCTACCAATGAAACCTTTATGTCCTGTTATTAATACTCTCATGCTTTCATTCTTTCAATAGTTTTAGTTGTTGAATGTCCTTCTACAGTTGGAAAAATTTCTACTTTGGCTATGTCATTTCCAACAACTTGTTCTACAGTATAATCGCCTCCCTTAACAATTACATCTGGTTGTATTTCTTTGATTATTTCGTATGGTGTATCCTCTTCAAATATAACTACATCATCTACATAACCCAATTCTAACAATGCTTCTTTACGTGTATTCTGATCGTTTATGGGTCTTAAATCGCCTTTTAAACGCTTGACAGAAGAATCACTATTAATGCCCACCACAAGGCGTTTTCCCAGCGTGTGTGCGTGTCTAAGTAGCTTTAAATGGCCAGTATGCAGTATATCAAACACCCCATTAGTCCATACGATATTGCGTTCCAAATCGTCCTGTTGTATTATAGCAACACCTCTCTTTTCAACTATCCTAGCCGCGGCATAACAAGCCAATTTACATGACTCAAATATATCAATTCCCTTATCAATACCATAGGCTATAACTGCCATTACAGTATCTCCTGCACCTGTAACATCTGCAACTTCTTTGACTGGTTCTACAAAGTGTTGATATTCTCCTTTGTTGTTTAGAACGTGCATACCTTTTGCACCATCTGTCACAACTAACCAAGTCCAATCTAATCTGTGCATTTGTCTTAATGCATTTGCTTTATCATATGTGCCAAACCATGCTTCATACTCTTGCATATTTGGTTTAACAAGATATGCTCCATGATACAAGTTTGCATCTTGTTTAGGATCAACTAAAATTTTTGCGTCTTTGCCTAATAGTTTTCCTATTGTGTCTCTTTTTACTGTTCCTTTTGCATAGTCACTTATACAAATAATATCTGTTTTCTTTATGCTGTTATAAAATCTTTCTATTAGATTTCCTTCATATAATTCTTCTCTATCCCAACGTACAATGTGTTGACCTTGTTGTCCAACTAGTCTAGTTTTAGTTGTAGTAACCTTATGATCTTGTGCCATAGTAACGTGTAATTTACTAGCTTCTACTAATTCTAATAATTTAAAACCTTCTTTGTCATTTCCTGTAGCACTAGTAAGTTCAACTTCTGAACCTAAACTTTTTATATTAAGTGCTAAATTACCTGCACCACCTATTGAATATTCTTGTTTTGTTTCTAACAATACCGGAACAGGTGCTTCTGGAGACATTCTATTAGCTTCACCGACTATCCATCGGTCTAACATTATGTCTCCATATACTCTAATCATATGTATAGTCCTATGTAGAATGCTAGGATAAGAAACAATATCCAAAAGATTATTTTTATCATTTATTTCTCCAATAAGGATATAAGTTGAAAAACAGTTTGTAATTTTGTTAAGTTTGATTTACTTTGTAAGGTATTTCTTAGTCCTTGATGTAATGGCTTTGGCCATTTACCAAAACTTACCCAAGCATATCCGTTGTGTTCACCATTAAGTTTTGGAATAAATTCACTTTCAACAACACAAAGATATGTGTGAAAATTAAATTTTTCATCATTGCTTACAAAAGTTTCTAGTGGAATAGATTTTACAATAGAAGGACAGTCTCCTATTTCTTCTTTGATTTCTCTTATCAATGCTTGGTAAGGAATCTCTTCACTTTCATTAGTACCACCTACTAGTCCCCAAACATCAGCTTGACGGCTTTGTGTTCTATGTAAAAATAAGAACCTCTGTGTATCTAACGTGTAGAAGAGAGCTCCACTACAAATAATCTTGCTCATATTAGTAATTATGCTAGAGTACTAGGCGCCAGGTTCCTTTTCGATACTCGCCTTCGAACGTTAAAGTCCATGCAGTACCGTCCCATTTATATTGGACACCTGTATTTAAATTGGTTGTATATGTAACTTCTGGTACTGTTGAATCTTCGCCACTATTACCACTGGCATCAAAAACAATATTCCAATCATTTCCGTCCCATTCAACAATATCGTTTTCTTTGGCAATTAAATCGCCTTTAGATCCTTTCCAAGCATCAGCACCATCTTCATTTCCTGCATCACCTACATCAGCTAATAGCAATACTCTTATACCATTGCCTCTTATGTTGATAGGATTAACTTTAGTTGGATCTATAATATAATCTATTGTTCCTTTTGTTGTTAAAGGACCAACTATAACTGTATTTGTTGGGATAGTATCTTCATCCCAATTAACAACAATCTGTGTTTCATCTAAACTGTTTAATGCAAAAGTACCTACAACTGAAGTTGTAAATCCTTCTCTTTCTAAATAAATTTTACTTAATGAAGCTCTGTATGTACCTGGTTGTGAATCAAGTACTGTACGCCAATTTATCTCACCAGCAATACCGTTCTTACCTAGTTGTACAATGTTACCCATTACGATAGCATCGTAACCAGACGCAGTAGATACTGCCAAGTTTGCTGTTGACTTGCTTGATTTACCCATACCTGATTTACCTGCTGTTGATGTATCTGAACCTTTGGCCAAGTTTGCGTTACTATCATCGTATCCTTGTAGTTCAGGCATACTTGCTTGTAGGTCAATAGTACCTTTGCTTTCATCAAATATACTCATAATAACATTTGTAATAACACCTAACTTTTTAACTTTCGCAGGTGGACTAATATATATTGGTGTACTAAATCCTAAAGTTGCAACATCAATATCTGTTTCAGTTCCTACTGGAATACTTCTTGAACTGAAGTTAATGTTTTCTAAATTTACAACTGATAAAGAAGTCCAGTCTACATAGTTGTCAGTTGTTTGTATTTCTAAACTAGGATTGAACAGCATTAATATCTGTTCCATAATTTGTAATTTTTGTTCTGTATTTGTTGACCATATATCTGCTGTTACATTTAAAGTATATGGTGTAGGCATCATACGTTCAACAGTATAATTTTTACCTTGTGTGTTTAAATATTCTTTTCCTGTTGCATCATATTCTCTTTCTCTAAGATGCACCTTACCTGTAAAACTTGGATCAGCAGTTCTAGTTCTGTCCATCTCCATTCCTGTAACATATACACCTATACGTGGAGCACTAGGAATTTTATTTTCTGAATTATCTCTTATGATAGCACCTACTTGACGTGTAATATCTCCATACATAACAGGAACTTGAACTAATTGTCCTTTGCCGTCAGCATACGAGAAGTTACTCAACAATCTAATTATTTGAGTAATGTATCTTCTTATTTGTCCATCATAAAAATGTAGCATTAATTATCCGCCTTAGGTTTAAGTGCTTTACTCAAAGGTTGTCTTTCTTTAACAGATTCACCACCTATTGTATTTGTAGTAGTGTTATTAACAAACGTTCCTTTTTGTGTATTTCTAGTATCAGTATTAGACATTGTAAGTCTTACACTATCTTCTTGTTTAGCCCAACGTTGTCCATCATATCTAAATAATCTATTTGGCATAAAGTCTGTCCTTAAAAAATAATCACCTTTGATTTGATTCAATGGAAAACTAGATCCATGTCCAAATGATTCTCCATTTGGTGCAATACCATCACCTAGCAAGTAACCATCGTATCCTGATCTTTCTGGAGTTTGATTAACTCTATCAGCAAGTAAATTTTGTTGTGATATATCTAGTGTATTTGTATCAGTTGTAACAAGTTCTGGCTTACCAAATTTATCAACTTGTAGTGTGTAAAATTGTTTTGTATTATAACCTGATTTAGGTGCGTCTGCTTCTGCTTGAGCAACAACGGCATTATTAATTTGCATTTCTTTTTCATAAGTAGAAAGAACATCACGTAAAGTATTTGTACTTCCTTCTTCTGATGGTAAATCAAGTATTTCTTTAAACTCTTGTGAGTCAACAATTTGTTTTAATTTAATTCTATATAAATGCGGATACCAACTTTGTGAAAATCCTTCTGCCGCTCTGTTTACATCTTCAACAACGTAAAAACGTTTTAGTGCTACTTGATAATCATTAAGGGCATACTCATCTTTTAAGTGTGGTAATTCTATAACATCGCCTGGCATAATTTTACGGCCTAATGTTTTAACACTAGTGTTGATAGGTATTGTCATAAACAATGTATCGTTCTGCAAAAACAGTCCAAATTGACTCATATCAAAGTCAATATCTTGTACGTTGTATATGCCACGTATTACATAAATGTCTGGATCGTATTTTCTATCCCTATTTTCAAGGAAAAGCATATCCTGAATATTGGTCTCTTTTACAGCATTATAGCGAGGCTGTGAAGGAGTAGCATCTGCTTCATCTGGATTAGAAGGGCCTAAATATTTGTGTACGAACACATCAGTACCACCAACGGTGAACATTTCCGTGATGGTTTTGTCTAGAAATTCGTAATCTTTGCCCTTTTCGGGTTTGTATAAACTGAGTCTTGGCATAACATTAGTATTTATCGAACGTATAAATACATATGGAGAACAAGATATGTCAGATTTAAAAAGCATGAAACAAGAAGTATTTGATTACATCAACCTAAGTTTAGGTGGTGGAATGGTGGACGTAGAGCTTGATCCAGAGCACTACGAAACAGCATTAAAGAAATCACTTTCAAAATTCAGACAAAGATCAGATAATTCAGTTGAGGAATCATACATATTTTTACCAACAATAATTGATCAAAATACATATATTCTACCACAAGAAATTGTTGAGGTTAGAAGAATATTTAGAAGAAGTATTGGATCAAGAAGTGGTGGTGGTGACGGTGGTACATTGTTTGAACCATTCAACCTAGCATACACAAATACGTACCTTTTAGCAAGTACTAACATGGGCGGACTTGCTACCTATGATATGTTCAGTCAATATCAAGAATTAGTAGGAAGAATGTTTGGTAGTTTTATTGAATTCAAATGGAACACTACAACAAAAGAATTAGTTATCCTACAACGCCCAAGAGCAGAAGAAGAACTGTTATTGTATTGCTATAATTATAGACCAGATTCAGAATTATTAAAAGACTATCTAGCCCAACAATGGATCAAAGACTATGCACTCGCTACGTGTAAATATATGCTTGGCGAAGCAAGAAGTAAGTTTGCCACTATAGCTGGCCCACAAGGTGGATCAACACTAAACGGTGACGCACTCAAAAATGAAGCAGTTGCTGAAATGGAAAAACTTGACGAAGAACTTAAAACGCAAGTTGCTGGTGGTGTTGGCTACGGATTCACAATTGGTTAATAATTACTTGACATCCCGATAAATTTATAGTAGTATTAATAATAACACTAACGAAAGGAACAAAGTTCTGATGAATAAATTGTGTTTAATTACTATAATGGCTTTTATGTTGAGTGCTTGTAGCATTCCATCAAATCCTTCATTATCATTTGGTAAGAAGTGTTCGGTGAGTAAGGGTCAAATTACATATTCTTACGTTTGGTTGTATGACAAAGAACTAGGTCTAAATGCAAACAAAGAAGATTGTCAGTATATTGAGAATAAGGACTAAACTATGATTATTGGAATTTGCGGCTTAATTGGGTCGGGCAAAGATACTATTGCAGATTATCTGATTAGAAAGCATAACTTCCAAAAAACTAGTTTTGCAGATAAACTCAAAGATTCTGTAAGTGTTATGTTTGACTGGGATCGTGAATTGCTAGATGGCAAAACCGACGAAAGTAGAGCATGGCGTGAAGAGATAGACGAGTACTGGACAAAAGAAACCGGTGAAACCATTACCCCTAGACTGGTATTGCAGTTATTTGGTACAGAGTGTATGCGTGATGGTTTCTACGACGGAATATGGGTCAGCTTAACAAAGAAGAAAATACTAGACAATCCTGAAACAAACTTTGTTATACCAGATGTACGTTTTCCTAATGAAGCTAAAATGATACATAGCATAGGCGGTCAAGTATGGAGAGTAAAACGTGGTGAGGATCCAGCTTGGTTTACTGACTGGGTAGAGTATGGAACTGAGCCAAAGGACGTACACCCTTCAGAATGGGCTTGGGCTAAAACTAAATTTAACAGTACAGTAGATAACAATGGTACTGTAGATGATCTTAGAAATCAGGTACAAGATCTCCTTGCTTCCACTTAAATCCTTCTTTATATAAAATTTTAGTGCAATTAGCACAAACAGTTTTTAGATTACTGAATCTTACATTATTCATATCACCATCAATATAGTATACACTAAATTGTTCTTTGTGCTTACTCTTGTATCCACACTTATCACAAACCTTCTTTTGTTCATACCCGGCTTGTTTCCACTTAGGTGGACTGTAACGCACCTTACCATATCTGGTACAGGCTTCACACTTACTACGATAGAACGTCTTACCATTCTTTTTGTAGTTTATAGCAACAGGTCTTTGGCCACAGGCACATAAAGGTCTCATATATGTATTTACCTGCCCTTTGTGACCCCTTTTTCAGGGTAGTTATAGCCTTGAAATGTGAGTTTTGGTATAAATAATAGTAACAAGCATTATGCTAACAGGAGAAACAAAATGGCTTTAGTATCACCAGGAGTACAGGTTTCCGTAATAGACGAAAGTTTTTACACCCCGGCGGAACCAGGTACAGTACCAATGATTTTTGTTGTATCTGCTCAAGATAAGAAAAACGCATCTGGAACAGGAACAGCAACGGGAACAACAAGTGCGAATGCGGAAAAACCGTATTTGGTAACTTCACAAAGAGAATTAGTAGAATTATTTGGAGATCCAACTTTCTACACAGATACAAACAACAATGCGTTACATGGTAACGAGCTTAATGAGTACGGATTACAAGCGGCTTATTCATACTTAGGTGTGGCTAACAGAGCTTACGTAACAAGAGCAAACTTAAACACTTCAGAGTTGGTTGCAACTGCAACTGCTCCAGCGGCAAATCCAGCAGACGGAACTTACTGGTTTGATACTGCAAATAGTGTGTTTGGTATCTTTGAATGGAATTCAGCGGCGGCAACGACAACTGGTGGTCAGAGCTTTAGCAATAAGATTCCAACAGTAATTACAGATGCAACTAAGGTAACAGGCGGAGCACCTAAAACTTCTGTTGGCGCAGTAGGTGACTATGCCATTGTTGCAACTACAACTTTAAATAAATTTTACTACAAAAATTCAAGTGGTACTTGGGTACAAGTAGGTTCAAGTGCATGGATTGGTTCATGGGCTACAGTAACAGGAACTGAAAGTAATCCAACTATATCAGCGGCGGCGACAATGAGTTTGAACTCAACTGTTGTTACAGCTGGTGGTACTGCTTTAAGTGATGTAGTAACAGCTATTGCTGGTGCAGGTATTGCCGGTGTAAGTGCCGCAGTAGTAGATGGAAAATTAGAAATCTTTTCAACAGGCGTTGATATTGTGTTAGCAACTAACAGTTCAACACTATTATCAGAGATTGGATTAACAGCAGGAACATATAAAGCACCAGCTTTAACTATTGCTCCACACACATCAGTACCAGGATACAAATCCACTGATACTGCACCAAGACCAACTGGTTCTTTATGGATTAAAACTACAGAGCCAAACTTAGGTGCTAAATGGGCCGTTAAAAAATGGAACGACACAACTAAATTGTGGGAAACTATTTCTGCTCCAATTTACACAACTAACCAAGCGGCGTTATACGGTTTAGATAAAACTGGTGGCGGTGCTAACTTGGCAGTTGGTGCATTATACATTAACTATAATAATGCAGAACTATCAGACGTAGTTGGTGACTTTAAAATTCACAGACGTGTGGCAACAGGTGCAACAGCAATTACTTCAAGCATAATTGCGGCACAGGTTACAGCAGGAACTTACGCATTTAACATTCAAGAAACATTAGTAAACAATGCGGCATTACAGGCGGCAAAAACTATTAGTGTAACAACTACTGGTGCTTCAAGTGATGCAGACGTAATTGCAGGTGCAATTAACTCAGCAGGATTTACTAACATTGTTGCAAGTGTTGATGCAAGTAACAGAATTGTTATTTCACACAATGACGGTGGTGACTTTAGAATTAAAGACACAGGTGGCGTATTAGGATTAGCAGGATTTAGTGCATACGTAGATGCTAACTCTGGAACTCCTAACTTATACACAGCACCAACAGGTGATACAGCAAATGACTTTGTTGCAAGTAACTGGCAAGTATTAACTTATACTGCAAGTCCAACGGCTGTAACAGCTTTAACAAGTGATAAAACTTTATGGTACAGTTCAGTTGTAGATGAAGTAGACATCATGATACACAATGGAACTACTTGGGTAGGATATCAAGATTCAACTGCTCCATACTTTGCGGCAAGTGATGCAGATAAAACAGATCCAAAAGGTCCAATCGTAAGTGCTACAGAGCCAACTTTACAATCAGATGGTACTGCACTTAAAAATGGTGACTTATGGATTTCAACAGCAGACTTAGAAAACTATCCTAAGATCTACAAATACAACGGTAGCACATTACTTTGGGTACTAGTTGATAATTCAGATCAGACTACAGAAGATGGTATTGAGTTTGCAGATGCAAGATATAACACTTCAGGGGCTAATAGTGCAACAGCAGGAACTATTGAAGCACTATTAAGTTCAAACTACTTAGACCCAGATGCTCCAGATCCAGCACTATATCCAAAAGGTATGTTGTTATGGAACTTAAGACGTTCTGGATTTAACGTTAAGAAATTTGTTAGAAACAGCATTAACACAGCAGGTAACAATGCTAGATTTAACAACAACGAATCAATGGCTTCATACTATGCTCACAGATGGGTAACTGAATCAGCTAACCAGGCAAATGGTGCAGGTTCATTTGGTAGAAAAGCACAAAGAAAAGTTGTTGTACAAGCATTACAGGCAATGGTTAACGGCAACCAAGAGATTAGAGATGATCAATCAAGAATCTTTAACTTAATGGCTTGTCCAGGTTACTCAGAACTAATTGGTGAAATGGTAACATTAAACACAGACAGAGGCTTAACAGCATTTGTTGTTGGTGACTTACCATTTAGATTAAGTGCTGATGCAACTACAATCAATAACTACGCAACAAACGTAAACCTAGCAGTTGAAGATAACGATGACGGACTTGTAACTAGCGATGAATACTTAGGTACTTTTTATCCAAGTTTATTCTCAAGCGATAACGCAGGTAAGAACATTGTTGTTCCAGCGTCACATGGTATACTTAGAACTATAGCATTAAGTGATAGTGTTTCGTTTCCATGGTTTGCTCCAGCAGGAACAAGACGTGGTGGAATAACTAACGCCTCAAGTGCAGGTTTTATTACATCAGAAGGTGAGTTTAAAGCAGTAGCATTGAACACAGGACAACGTGATACATTGTACAGCAATAAAATTAACCCAATTACGTTCTTAACAGGAGCGGGACTTGTCAACTACGGACAAAAAACTAGAGCCAAAAATGCTAGTGCGTTAGATAGAATCAACGTTGCTAGACTAGTTGTTTATCTAAGAGGACAGTTAGACAAACTTGCTAAACCTTATATCTTTGAGCCAAATGATAAGATCACAAGAGATGAAATCAAAGCTCAAGCAGATAGCTTATTACTAGAGTTAGTAGGTCAAAGAGCATTATATGACTTCTTAGTTGTATGTGATGAATCAAACAACACACCAACAAGAATTGATAGAAATGAACTTTACTTAGACATAGCGATTGAGCCGGTTAAAGCAGTTGAGTTTATATACATTCCGTTAAGACTTAAAAATACAGGTGAAATAGCGAAGCTTTAAAAGGATAAATATATTTAACAGGAGATATTAACAATGGCAATTTCAACACTATCAAAAATTACAGTCCCATTAGATTCTAGTGCATCTAGTTCTAATCAGGGCTTGTTGATGCCGAAACTCCAGTATCGCTTTAGAGTGAGCTTAGAGAACTTCGGAGTATCAACACCAACTACAGAGTTAACAAAACAAGTTGTTGACGTAACAAGACCAAACGTAAGTTTTGAAGACATCCAAGTTGATGTATACAACTCAAGAGTATACCTAGCAGGTAAACATACTTGGGAACCAGTTACATTAAACTTAAGAGAAGATGTTTCAAACAACGTACAGAAACTTGTTGGTGAACAACTACAGAAACAATTTGATTTCTTTGAACAATCAAGTGCGGCATCAGGTAGCGATTATAAATTCGTTACTAGAATTGAAATACTTGACGGTGGTAACGGAATCAATACTGCAAACGTATTAGAAACATTTGAATTATACGGTTGTTATTTACAAAGTGCTAACTACAATACATTAGCATACGCAACAAATGATCCAGTAACAGTTGCATTAGCAATTAGATACGACAACGCAATCCAAACACCACAAGGAACAGGTGTAGGAACAGCAGTTGGAAGAACTGTAAATACTTTAATTACAGGCGGTGGATCTACGTAAGATCAAACATAATATTTCCTGAACATAGAAAGGGTGTCTTTTTAGGCACCCTTTTTTTTATCTGCGTACTTAATTATTTTGATAAATATTATTATGGCAAACAAACTTAATGGATTTCTGGATAATGTAGTTAGTGGTGCTTTAAGCCCAAAGGGTAACCTGGGTGACTTTGCACACGCGGCCAGACTGTATGTAGATGATGCACACAGATTATCCCCTAAACATAAATTTTTATATCATGTAAGTTTTAACTTAAACCCATCAGCGGTTGCAGTTATACCTCAATTAAAAACTGAGGAAATTAATATGCTTGTTAAAAGTGTTGACTTACCTAAGTATTCAATTAGTACAACACTAAAACATCAATACAATAAAAAAGCAAACTTACAAACAAGATTAGACTACGATCCAATCAGTATTACTTTCCATGATGACAACTATGGCCAAACAACAGCTATGTGGGAAGCCTACTATCGTTATTACTACAAAGATGGTAGCTATGCTAAATTAGATGGATCTAACGATCCTACTGATACACATCCAGCTTATTCAAGAGGCAATACATACGCCGAAGACGAACGTAACATTTATAGATATGGTTTTGATAACGATAGTGATAAACACTTTTTTAGAAGTATACAAATTTATCAAATGTCAAGACATAGATATACTTGTTTTACATTAGTCAATCCTATCATTAGTGAATGGGCACATGACACAATGGAAAATGCTTCAAGTGATGCTGTACAAAATACAATGCAAGTACAATATGAAACTGTATGGTATTCAAGAGGTGGAGTAAGAGAAGGTTCTTCACCTAAGATGTTTGGAGCGGCAAGTGGACACTATGATACAACGCCTTCACCTAATTCATTAGCAGGTGGTGGTGCTGTAAACTTATTTGGCCAAGGTGGAGTAGCCGCAGGTGCGGCAGATATCTTTGGAGATATAACAAGTGGTCAAGCATTTAGTTCTCCGTCAAGTTTCTTAGGAACAGTTTTAAAAACAACTAGTGTACTTGGTAATGCAAAAGCATTATCTAAAGAAGGATTAAAACAAGAAGGATTCGGAATATTAAAAGATCAAATTGGTGCGGCGGCAGGAATTGATGTAAGTGGTGTTGCCAACACAGCATTTCCTAAGACAGCAAGTTTAAGTGGTTTCAATGATATAACAAAAGCAGTGGCAGGTGTAGCCGGTGCTAGTGCAGTTGTAAAAGCAGTAAGCGGAGATAAACCTCTAGGATCAATAAGTACTTTCTTAGCTAGTAACCCAGGTGCATTAGATAATCTAACTAAAGCAACAGTATTTAAAAAGCAACATCTAAATGATAAAGGTGAGGCAAGTCCAAATGCTATAACAACTGCTTGGAATAATATAAGTAGTAGTGCCAAAACGGCGTACAATAATATAACAAAAAATAATTTACAAACCCATAGTAAAAGTGGGAACGTGGACTGGACATAATGCCTAACTTACCTATAAGCCCAAAAAACACACAAGAAAAAGTTGCTAAATTCTTTGACGAATATTATTCAGCACCTTTAGAATTTCCATCAAACGAAGTTGATGCAGTAATAGGTTTTTTTGAAAACAGAGGATTTGAAAAAATTTCTGCACAAACAGTTGGCTCAGTATTAATGAGACAAGCAAAAATTGATAACATTAAAATATTTGAATTACTAGATACATTAAAAGGCTTTGATGAAATACAACTTTCAAAAGTAGTAACAGAAGTCTTAAATTACAATAGACAAAAGATGAGTTCTTTAGGCTATAAAATAGATCAATCAGATAGTAAATTAGAATCACGAAACATATTGGTGTAGTACTATGCCAAAGTTTGCACAAGGCAGATACACATTAAAAAATCCTACAAAGTATTTAGGAAACAAAACTCCATTATACAGATCAAGTTGGGAATTCGCATTTATGAAATTTTGCGATGAATCTCCTTCTGTTATGAGATGGTCAAGCGAAGGCGTAAAGATACCTTATAAAAATCCTTTGACAGGCAAGATGACAATTTATGTTCCAGACTTTCTAATACAATATACTGATGCCAAAGGAAAGACACACGCAGAACTAATAGAAGTAAAACCTGAAAATCAAAT
>Ga0066364_10000082_pt1 | contig 15719 bp, 16 predicted proteins | sample Knorr_S7_td_Surf_FD_70970 | JGI IMG/M metagenome (GOLD analysis project Ga0066364, IMG submission 70970) | Marine microbial communities from Southern Atlantic Ocean transect - Knorr_S7_td_SurfaceA_ad_6m_LV_A | ecosystem: Environmental > Aquatic > Marine > Oceanic | place: Southern Atlantic...
TAAAAATTATTAAAGAAAATAAAAAAATTTACGGAGTGGTTGTCGGTAAGGCAATTTATGACGGTCTAATCAATTTAAATGATTTGGTAAAACTTAATGCTTAAAAAAAGAATAATTCCATGTTTAGATGTTAAAGGTGGTAGAGTAGTCAAAGGAATAAACTTTGTTGATCTGATTGATGCTGGTGACCCAGTTGAGCAGGCCTCTATTTATAATCAAAACGGTGCTGACGAAATCTGTTTTTTAGATATTACTGCAAGCAGTGACAAACGAGATATTTTATTAGATACGGTAAAAAAAACAGCAGAATGTTGTTTTGTGCCTCTTACCGTTGGTGGTGGCGTTCGATCAATTCAAGATATACGAAATCTTTTGTTAGCGGGAGCTGATAAAGTATCAATTAATACGGCAGCGATCAAAAATCCTGACTTAATCAAAGAAAGTGCTAATAAATTTGGTTCCCAATGTATTGTAGTTGCAATTGATGCAAAAAAGACAAAAGATAATACTTGGGAAGTATTTACACATGGGGGTCGTGAACCAACCCAGTTGAATGCTTTAGAGTTTGCAAAACTTGCACAAGAGAATGGAGCTGGTGAGATTTTACTTACATCAATGGATAGAGATGGAACCAAAGAAGGTTATGATATTGAATTAACAAAAAAAATATCAAGTAGTTTAAATATTCCTGTCATCGCATCGGGCGGAGTAGGAAATTTAGAACATTTAAAAGATGGTATATTAAAAGGTGGATCTAGCGCTGTTCTAGCAGCTTCAATATTTCATTTCGGTGAATATTCTATACAGGAAGCAAAAGAGTATTTAAAAAAAGAGAATGTTCCTGTAAGATTATAATATGTTTAATGTCCTTGAAGTATTAGTTAAAACTATTCGAGAGAGAAAAAGTTCATCCGAGCATGAGTCTTATACAAAAAAATTATTAATGGATAACAATCTTTGTAGGGAAAAGGTTATGGAAGAAATAAATGAACTAGTAGATGCTCTAAACAGAAAGAAAAAAGAGGTACATGAAGCAGCAGATGCGATCTACCATCTTCTAGTTTTATTGGAGGCAAATGATATTAAAATTGAAGATGTTTTAGGTGAATTAAAAAAACGTCAGGGTGTATCTGGTTTAGTTGAAAAGGCAAATAGAAAATAATGACTTACGATAAGAATAATATTTTTGCAAAAATTTTACGAAAAGAGATTCCCTGTAATAAAGTTTATGAAAACGAGCACTCTTTGGCGTTTGATGATATCAATCCTCAGGCAAAGGTACATGTTTTAGTTATCCCAAAAGGACCATATATTGACGTTGATGACTTTTCAAAAAATGCCTCAAAAGAAGAAATAGTTTCTTTAATGCATGCAGTAACTGAGGTTTGTAAGATTACCAAAGTTTCATTAACCGAAGGTGGCAATGGGTTTAGATTAATTGCAAATACTGGACCAGATGGAAGCCAGGAAGTTCCACACTTCCATTATCATATTATGGGCGGTGAACCCATGGGGTTAAGAGGCCTTCGAAAATCTTAAGACGAATAAATGAATGTTCAAAGATATTTTTTAGATATTAATTCAAAAATGGATCTTGTTCCAGCAGAGTGTGGTATCGCAGGTCTTATTATTGAAGAAAGTGATAAATCAGATCCTCAATATTGTAAATTTCTTTATCAAAAAATTGGCGAGGATTTTCATTGGAAGGACAGGCTAGCTTGGTCTATCGAACAATGGGGGGATTATTTAAGTCAAAAAAATCTAAAATTTTTCATAGCAAAAATTGGTAATGATGTTGTAGGATTTTACGAATATCTTCATCATGATGAAAAAAAAGAGGTAGAATTAACTTATATGGGAATTTTTAAAGAATACTTTGGTAAAAAATTAGGTGGATATTTATTAACACATGCTTTGAGATCCGGCTGGTCACATAAGCCAAATAGAATATGGGTACATACATGTACTCTTGATCATCCCAATGCTTTACGAAATTACATAGCACGAGGGATGAATATTTTTAAGAAAGAAAACGTTAAAGTTTAATTACTATAATTCGGTAAAATAAACTTTTCTTTTAATTCAGAGTTAATTACTGGATTTAAAATATTAAATATAACTGGTTCTTGGTTATAACTTATTGTTTCCCAACCTTTGAGCATCTTATTTTTTTTCCCAAAAAAAATCTTTACATAGATTCCTTCACTTGCTTGGACCTCATAAAAATATTTTTTAGGTGTCTCCTTTATATTAGAGGGATCAATCATTTTTACATTTTCTAAAATTATATTTTTATTTAAAATGATATTAAAGGCTGAGTTTTTTATAGGATATCGATAAGTTCTTTGAAATTTATGTTTGATAACGTACAAACTTTTATTAGTGACCAATACCTCTTTACCGTCTTCACTGTTATATATACATTTTAATTTTCCAGGAAAAACTAATAAACATTTCCCTTTTTCATTTTCATTATTACTTATTTGTTCAAATTCAAAAGTGATATTATTTGTTTCATTTAACTTTTTTACAATTTCATCGGTAACATTTGCTAATAAAGTATTTGAATAGAATAAGATAATAATAAATTTGACCAATAATTTCATCAAGGGTAAATTTCTCTTTTCCCTGTATGATTTGCAGGACTTATGATTTTTGCTTCTTCCATTTGATCTATTATTCTTGCAGCCCTATTATATCCTATCTGTAATTTTCTTTGCAAAAAACTGGTTGAAGCTTTGCCTTCTGCTTTAATTAAAGTTACCGCTTGGTCAAATAGCTCATCTTTTTCAGATGAATTTAAACTATTGTTAGTCTCATTATCATTATCTTCAATTTTTGTAATATCATCAATGTATGTTGGTGATCCTTGAGATCTTAAAAAAGTACTTACTTTTTCTATTTCTGAATCGGAAACAAACGGACCATGTATTCTAACCATTCTACTTGCAGAAGACATAAATAGCATATCTCCTTTACCAAGTAGCTGTTCCGCCCCTTGTTCACCTAAAATTGTTCGACTATCTATTTTAGATGTAACCTGGAATGATATTCGAGTAGGAAAATTTGCTTTTATGGTTCCTGTAATCACATCAACACTAGGCCTTTGCGTTGCCATGATAATATGGATACCTGCTGCTCTAGCCATTTGTGCTAATCTTTGAATATAGTTTTCAACTTGTTTACCTGAGACCATCATAAGATCAGCCATCTCGTCAACGACTACAATAATGTAAGGCATGACTTTTTTACCTTCTTTTTTTGCTTTCTCATTAAAGCTAGATATATTTCTCACACCTTCCTCTGTCATTTTTCTGTAACGTGTTTCCATTTCGTTAACAGTCCATTTAAGTGCAGAGGTTGCTTTTTTTGGTTCAGTAATGACTGGAGAAAGTAAATGTGGAATTCCTTGGTAGACAGACAACTCTAACATTTTGGGATCAATTAAAATTAATTTACATGTTTCAGGAGTGTGCTTGTAAAGTATTGAAAGTATTAGAGTGTTAATACATACTGATTTTCCTGACCCCGTTGTTCCAGCAATAAGCAGATGAGGCATACTAACCAAATCACCAACTATTGGATATCCTGCAATAGTTTTTCCTAATGTGATAGGTATGTTTACTTTTGGGTTCGCAAATTCACTACTTTCAATAATTTGTCTGTAGCTCACAGGATCTATTTCTTTGTTTGGGATTTCAATACCAATTGTATTTTTTCCTGGAACCGGCGCAATTCTAGTTGATATTGAGCTTGTACTTCTTGCAATGTCGTCAGTAAGATTAACAATTTTAGAAGTTTTTATGCCAGCAGCAGGTTCAAATTCATATAAGGTAACGACGGGCCCAGGACTTACTTTTTTTATTTTTCCCATGATACCAAAATCTAGAAGGGTATTCTCAAGAAACTTAGAAAGTTCTTTATGATTATCAGTAAGTATTTCTGAATTTTTATTACCTTTGGTTTCATTTAAGAAATTTATTAATGGAAGTTTGAATTCACCGGATTTAAAACTAAAATTATTTGAATTATTAAATGGTAGGCTTGATTGAGTTTCCATCGATTTGGGCTTAAAACTTTGATTAATTGTGGGAACAATTTCAACTTGATTGTCATTAATATTTTCTTGTTCTATTGTCCCAGCCTTTTTAAAAATTAATTTAACTATTTTAAATGGTAAAATTAAAATGATAATAGTTTTTTTAAATATGTTTAGCCATTGGGATAAGTTTAAACCTAAACTTAATATAAAGAAGATAAAAGCCAATGATAAAGCAGAGTATGCAAAAATATTATTATATTTGTAATAATCTAAAGGCACTAATGTAATTAAGTAGGCGCCAAGAAAACCACTATTACCATTATCTGGCAGCCAAAAATTTTGATTAAATAAAATCTTTAATCCAAAGGTAAATAAGCATAAATAAATTACAATAAATAAAAGTTTAATCGATATATTAGATACAGTCTTTTTTATTATAATCATCCAACTCCAAACAAATAGATTCACAAATAATAAAAAACATGAAAGCCCAAACGCTTGTAATAAAAAGTCTGATATATAAAAACTGTAATTTAATAAAAAGAAGTCATTGGTTTTTCCAGGGGTAATCAATGTTGCATTTTCTGGCGAATATGTGACCACTGAATAAAGATAGAATATTGAAAATGTAAGAATTACCAAACCTGAGGTTTCTATCAGTCTAAGTTTTAAAAAATCGAGTATTTTTTGTATCATATTTAAAATTTAACGAATCAACCTTTGTTACTTTTTAACATTTTTTGTAAGATTGATAAAAATGGATAAAAAAATAATTCAAAAAATAGGCATAATTGGCGATGGTTTGACGGGTAAACTTACTACAATTGCTCTATTTAGACTTGGTTATCCAGTAGAAATTATAGGTAAAAAAGGCTCAAAATCTTCTGCATCCGTTGCCTCAATTTCAATTTCTAATGATAGTTTCAAATTTCTTAAAGAACTCAAGATTAATAATTTAGAAAAAATTTGTAATCCAATTAATACAATTAAACTTTATGAAAATCATAACAATTATTTAGACCCTGATAGTATTTTTTTTAATAAAACCAAAAAAGTACCTCTGAGCTACATAGTGTTAAAAGATAAACTTAATAAACAGCTAGAACTTGAAATCGAAAAACAAAAAATTAATAAAGTTTATAATAATAAAAATTATGCTTTGACAATTAATACAATTGCAAATGATATTAAAGTAAAAAATATAAACTGGAATTATCAAGAAGATGCTTTTACATTTATCATAAAACACGAAAAACTCTTAAATAATTGTTCTAGACAATTTTTCTTAGAAGATGGCCCATTAGCCTTTTTACCCATATGCTCTAATGAAACCTCATTAGTTTGGTCTTTATCAAAAAATTCTAAAATAAGAAAAAAAATGAATTCGAAATTATTATTAGAAAAATATTTAAATAATTTTTTCCAAATTTATAAAAATATAAAAATCAATTCAAAAATAGAACATTTTCCACTAAAATTTGATTTTTTAACTAGTACTATTAAACCACGAAAAATTATACTTGGAGATATTAGTCACCGCATACATCCGATTGCAGGACAGGGTTGGAATATGACTGTGAGAGATATTAAACAATTATACGACCTGTATAAATCGAAAAAAAAATACGGTTATGATTATGGTGAATTATCTTTATTAGAACAATATGAATCAAAAATTAAATTTAATAATTTAATTTTTGCATCATCAATAGATCTTGTTAGAAGATTGTTTAAATTGAAAAATAAAGAAATTTCAAATCTAAGAAAAAAAGGTTTTAGAAAATTAGATAAGTTTCCTGAAATTAAAAATGAAATTATAAAATTTGCAGATAAAGGTTTATCTTTCTAAAGCTAGCAATCGTTTTTTTGTTTTAATACCTCCAGGACCAGAATAACCACCTAGCTTGCCATCAGATCGAATAACTCTGTGGCATGGTATTTTTTTTGGATATGGATTTTTACCAATTGCACTAGCTACAGCCCTCACAGCATTGGGTTTTCTAATTGCTTTAGCTACTTCTAAGTATGTTTTAGTTTTACCTCTTGGTATTTTCATTAAGTATCTCCAAACTTTAATTTGAAGTGGTGTTCCTTTTAATTTCATATTTGATATATTTTTTACATGAACTTCTATGCACTATCAACACCACCAGGTATTTCTGGAATTGCTGTAATACGTATCTCTGGAAAAGGTGCATTACAAATAGCCAATCAAATTACAAGAAAAGTTATTGATCAACCCAGATCTGCATTATTTCAATCTCTCTATGATCAAGACGGTGATTTGATAGATGAAGGTATTTTAATTTGGTATCCAGAAGGTCAGAGTTATACTGGAGAGAATCTTATCGAAATTCATACTCACGGTAGTAAGGCGGTAATCAATAAATTACTAAGTGATTTAGAAACGAGAAAAGATTGTAGATTAGCTGAACCCGGTGAATTTACAAAAACCGCATATCAAAATAATAGAATTAATTTATATGAAGCTGAATCAATTGCAGATCTTTTACAAGCAGAAACTGAAGCACAAAGGATACAAGCATTAAGACTCAAAAACAGTAGTCCAAAGTTTTTAGAGTGGAGAGAGACTATTTTAGATGTATTAAGCAAAACCGAAGCATCAATTGATTTTTCAGAAGAAGATTTACCGACAGGTATTAATCAAGATAATGAACATAAAATTAAATTAATTGTTTCTGATATAGATAAAATGTTAGATGAATCGATGGGTGAGATTATTAGAGACGGATATAAAATTGCTATAATAGGTCCGCCAAATGCAGGAAAATCAAGTTTTTTAAACCTTCTTGTAAAAAGGCAAGCAGCGATAGTGTCAAGTATTAAAGGTACAACAAGGGATATAATTGAAGTTAAATACAACATAAATAATTATCCTGTTATTTTGACTGATACCGCTGGTATAAGAAATGCTAAAAATAAAGTCGAAAAAACAGGTGTAGAATTGGCTATAAACGTTAGTAAAGAGGCTAATTTAAATATTTTAATATTAGATGGTACTGAAAAGAAAATACCTAAAAATATACAAAAATTAATCTCAGATAAGACGGTAATTGTTTTAAATAAAAAAGACAAAAAAAGCTTTAATTCAAAAAAAATTATTAAAGAATTAAAAACGTATAAGTTTAAAGACTTAATAGAAGTGTCAATAAAAGACAGTACTGGAATCAATAAATTAAACTCTAAGCTAAAAAAAATTGTGTCACAAATTGAATCAGTTCAATCAACAACTTTGATTTCTAGAGCAAGACACAGGGCGTTATTAAAAAAATGCTCTAATAGACTACATGACTACCTGAAAATCACTAAATCAAATGAAGTAGAAAAAGCAGCTGAAGAACTAAGACTAGCATCGAATAACTTAGGTCATATTGTAGGTTTTATTGGGGTAGAAGAAATATTAGGAAGAATATTCAAAGATTTCTGTATTGGAAAATAGTTAAATCTCTCTTGTAAAATTATCTTTGAGTTATAAATTCCAGTAATGGAAAAATTTGATGTTGTTGTTATAGGTGCTGGTCATGCAGGTTGTGAAGCTGCAGCAGCCTCTGCACGAATGAAAGCTAATACAGCTCTAGTTACAACAAATGAAAATTCAATTGGGGAAATGTCTTGTAACCCAGCGATAGGTGGGTTGGGTAAAGGACATCTTGTTCGAGAGATAGATGCATTTGATGGTGTTATGCCAAAAGTTGCTGATGCATCTGGAATTCAGTTTAGATTATTGAATAGAAGTAGAGGTCCAGCGGTTAGAGGACCAAGAACTCAGTCTGATCGTAAACTTTATAAAAAATATATGAAAGAATGTTTAATAAGTCATTGTAATTTAAGCATTTTTTATGACCCAGTTGTTCAATTTATTTTTAATGGGAATGAAATAATTGGTGTTGTTTTAAATTCTGGAAAAGAGCTTAGAGCAAAAAAAATTGTTTTAACCACAGGAACTTTTTTAAATGGCGTGATTCATATTGGAAATGCAATGAAACCAGGCGGAAGACATGGCGAAAATCCAACAAAAGGGTTAAGCGAACAGTTAAAAAAATTTAATTTAAATATTGCAAGATTAAAAACGGGTACTCCACCTAGACTTGATGGAAGAACTATCAACTTTGAAGTTTTGGAAGAACAAAAAGCTGATGATGACCCATATTTCTTTTCGGTAGATACAAAAAAAATTAATGCGAAACAAGTTTCTTGTTTTATGACATACACAAATGATGAAGTGCACAAAATTATAGAAAAAAATTTAAATCGTTCCGCGATGTATAGCGGTAACATTAAAAGTGTTGGCCCAAGATATTGCCCATCCATCGAAGACAAAATTGTTAAATTTAAAGATAAATCTAGACATCAAATTTTTTTAGAGCCAGAAGGATTAGACGATCACACGGTATATCCAAACGGGATTTCTACGTCACTGCCAGCTGATGCACAGCAAGAAATATTATTTAAAATCAATGGCTTATCCGATGTTAGGATGATTAGACCTGGCTATGCAATTGAATACGATTATGTAGATCCAAGGGAACTTAATGCAACATTAGAATTAAAAAAAATTAAATCATTGTTTTTAGCGGGTCAAATAAATGGAACTACTGGTTATGAGGAAGCGGCAGCTCAAGGACTAATTGCAGGTATTAATGCAGCACTCCAAAGTAAAAATAAAAAAACATTTACGTTAGACAGATCTCAAGCTTACATTGGTGTTATGATTGATGATCTTATTACTAAAGGAGTTGCTGAACCTTATCGTATGTTTACTTCTCGAGCAGAATATAGATTAACTTTAAGAGCTGACAATGCTGATATAAGATTATCAAGCCTTGCGAAAGATTTAGAAATATTAAGTGAGTCTAGACAAAAAAACTTTGAAAATAAATTAGACAATATCAATAATTTAAAAGTGCATTTGTCTTCTAGGACATTAACTCCTAATGAAGCGTCTAAACATGGAATAAAAATCTCTAAAGACGGTGTTAAGCGTAATGGTTTGGAGTTATTGAGGTACAAAGACGTTAATTTCGACAAATTAAAATCGATTTTTAACTTAGACGACTATGAGGCTGACGTTATAGAGCAAATTGAGATAGATAATCATTATTCGGGCTATTATGCCAAGCAAGAGGATGATATCGAAGTCTTTAAAAAGGACGAAAACCTTAAAATACCCGAAAATATCGATTATTCTAAAATAAGCGGTTTATCTAATGAGATTAGGCAGAAACTGGAGCTTATTAGGCCTAAAACCTTCGGTCAGGCATCAAGAATAGAGGGCATTACTCCAGCTGCTATTAATCTTCTTTTAACTTATTCTAAAAGGTATAATTTTAAGCATACCGCTTAAATGATTCGATCCTCATATTTCGAAAAAAGTGTTTCACGTGAAACATTACTAAAATTGACTAAATATCACGAATTTTTAATAGAAAATAATAAAAAAATCTCACTAATATCGAAAAACACAGAAAAAATAGCTGTAAAAAGACATTATGAAGATTGCGCGCAACTGATAAAATACATAGATAAAACAGATCAAACAATTCTAGATGTAGGAACAGGGGCAGGATTACCTGGAATAATTTTGGAAATCATTAAAAACGATCATGATATGAGTTTTTCAACACATTTGGTCGAGAAAAGCCCAAAAAAGGGTAAATTTTTAAAAAAAACAAATAGTTTTCTTGATCTAGATTTAAAAATACATAACTGTGATGTTAATTCGATGAATAAAAAAGAATTTACAACATTGATAAGCAGAGCGTTTAAGCCTATGAGAACTTTTTTGGAAATTATTAGCAATGCTCAGCTCAAGTTCAAAAAAATTATAATGATGAAGGGTGAAAATTCTATGGACGAATTTATTGAAGCAAAAAAATATTTTGAAATAAATTGTGATATTCACGAGAGCATGACAAATCCAGGTTCGAAACTTTTCGTAATAAAAGGTGTAACTAAATTATAATGACAAAAGTAATCTCAATTATTAATCAAAAAGGAGGAGTTGGAAAAACTACATCAACAATTAATCTAGGATGTGCACTCGCTAATCAAGGTCAAAAAATTTTATTAATAGATTTAGATCCGCAAGGTAATGCTTCAACAGGTTTGGGTATTGAACCGAATACAAGATTAAAAACTATTTATGAATTTTTATTAAATCCCGAATTAGATCCATCAGCTTTCATAACAAGCTCTAAAATTGAAAACCTTGATATAATAACAGCAAATGTTGATTTATCAGGTTTAGAAACAGAAGTTGCTGAAAATAATAAAAGAGCTTTCTTTTTAAAGGAAATTATATCTAAAATTAATCAAAAAAATCAATATAATCAGATACTTATTGATTGTCCACCTTCTTTAAGTCTACTCACTATTATGGCTTTAGTTGCTTCAAATACAGTGATTATTCCTTTGCAGACTGAGTTTTTTGCATTGGAGGGTGTCTCTCAACTAATAAAAACAATTGAAAGGGTAAAAGAAAATTTGAATAAATCTTTGGGTATACAAGGTGTAATTTTAACGATGTATGACAAAAGAAATAAGCTTTGTTCACAAGTCGAAAGTGAAGCAAGAAGATATTTTAATGACAAAGTTTATAAATCTGTGATTCCTAGAAATGTTAGAATTTCTGAAGCGCCCTCACATGGTATGCCAGTAATTAAATATGATAGAAATTGCACTGGAACTTTAGCTTATCAAGAATTAGCAAAAGAAGTTTTAGAACAATATAAAAGTGGAGTTGCAGCATAATGGTTAAATCTAAGGGTTTAGGAAAAGGTTTATCAGCTTTGCTGGGTGATAATAATAGTGATGAAAACATAGTTGACTTTAAAAATCTTAAATCTGATAAAACCCCCATTTACAAATTGGTACCAAATAAATTTCAACCAAGAAAAAATTTTGATAAAAAACAGCTAGATGAACTTGCTGCATCTATCAAGAACAGAGGAATTATTCAGCCTATTGCTGTGAGAAAAGCATCAGATGATAGATTTGAAATTATAGCTGGTGAAAGGCGATGGAGAGCAGCCCAATTAGCTAATATACACGAGGTGCCTACAGTTTTATTGCAAGCTGATGACGAATTAGCCGCTGAATTTGCGGTTTTAGAGAACGTTCAGCGTGAAGGCCTCAATCCGCTTGAAGAGGCGAATGGGTATCAGACATTGATTGATAAGTTCAGCTACACACAAGATAAAATTGCAGAAATGATAGGAAAAAGCAGAACATACATCACGAATACTTTAAGGTTAAAAAAATTGCCCAAAGAAATACAAAACATGGTGACCGAAGGTTTATTAACGGCTGGCCACGCCAGGTCATTAATTGACGTAGAAAATAATATTAAGTTAGCTAAAGTTATAATAAATAAAAATTTATCAGTTAGACAATCCGAACTTTTATCTAAGAAGATTAATAAGCCTGCTGTTAATTTGAAAATAAAAAGTATTGACCCAAATGTGAAAGATTTACAAAATTCTCTAGAGCTGAAAACCGGTATGAAAGTATCAATCGATTATAAAAAAAATAATACTGGAAGAATTATATTTGAATATAAGAATCTTGATCAACTAAACAAGTTTATAGCTAATGTGAAAAGTAGGTATTAACCAGGACATTTTTGGTTACTATATCAAGTAGAAATTTATTAAAAATTATCTCAGAAATTTCATAGTTCGTTTTACACATAATTTCTATTTGATTTATTTTTTCTAACAAAATCATTAAATCATCTTTAGTCCATTTCGACATTTGAATTTGTATAGTTTTTTTTTCCTTCCAAAAAATAGGTGGTTTATATTTTTCTATCAGTTTAGAAATATTTTTTTCACCTAAATCAAAATCGTATAAGCTAATTAATTTATTAATTTTATATTTTAATGGACCAATAATTTCATTAAAATTAAATGCAAAATGATAAAAACTTGACAAGATCTTATTTAGTTCTTGTTTGTTTTCAGTTAATAAAGCATTTGAAATTTGAAATGCATCATATGATGACGTTGTATTAAATAATGAAAATATCATCTCATTATCCAATTGTTTTTCATCTGCTATTAGTTTTAGTTTTTCTAATGCACTATTAACATCATTTCGATTTAGTTTATTTAAATTGAATAATTTATCGATTGCCTCGTTATTAATTGTCAAACCTATTGAGTTAATTCCTTGTCTTAATATATTTTTAAGTGTTTTGTCATCGTCATCATAACAAGCAATACAAGAAACTGTTTTACTTTTTTCAGCAATATTCCTTAGCTTGCTATTTCTTGGTAGATTATCTGATACAATTATAATTTGTTTATTAAAATTATCTAAATTCAAATAATCTAATAACTTGTCTGTTGCATCTTTTATAATAATTATTTCTTTATCCCCAAACAGATTGTCTTGATTTATATAATTATCTAATACATTAATATTTTTCAGCAATTCTTCTTGTTTTAAGAATGTGGTTTTATAACTATTTTTTTTAAAAATTTTACTAAGTTTTTCTACTATTTCATTTTTAAGATGAAAATTCTCTCCGTATAGCAAATTGACTCTGTACGTCTTAAAAAGTTTTTCATAATCTATTGAAAAACTTTTTATAATCATTTTTGGATTGAAATCATTTTTGCTCCAATAGCAAATGTGAGCTGTTGGATTAAATTTGTTATAATGTTTTCTTTTTCTATTCTTTTTATTTCAGCATCCGTTGAGATATTATTTGTTACACTGACCGTTTTACTATCACTCAGGCTTTCTGAACCAATAACAGTATTTTTATCATTTTTAATTTTAAATGTTATTCCTATTGTAATTTCTTCTCGTGTCGTAATTCCAGCTTTATCTTTTGTTACTGATTTTGCCCCTTCTCGTATCTGTATTTGGACAACATAAGAATTTTTAATAAACTTAACAATTGGAATATCTAAATTACTTCTCAGAAAGTAAACTAAATCGTTCGGACCTAAATATTCTATTTTGCTAATTCTTAAATCTTCGAGATTTACATCTTTTAACATTGGCGTAAATCCACATGATGTTAATAATAAGAATATTATTAGTGATGTGTACTTTAATATGTTCATTTAACTACAATATTTAGTAATTTATTTTTTACGTATATTTTTTTAATAATATGTTTATCAGTTAGAAGTTTTTTTACACTCTCTATTTCTAAGCATTTTTTAAATATTATTTCTTGATCTTGATCTGTTCTTGTATTTATCAATGTCTTTTTTTTACCATTTATTTGAATAACAATATTTATTTTTTCTTCTTTAATAATTTTTTCATCGAATTTAGGCCAATTTGAAGTATGTATCTCTTTATTTTCAAAATTTTTTACCCAACATTCTGATGCAATGTGTGGTGTAAATGGATAAATTAATATTAAAAAATCTTTAAACATTTTTCTATATAAATTAATTTCGGCTTTATTATCATGAAGGTTTTTAGATATAAAATTTATGAACTCATAAAATTTTGCTACGGCAACATTGAAATGAAAACTTTCAATATTAAAAGTTATTTCTTTGATAAGTTTATTTATCTTTTTTTCAGATTTAGCTATTTCATCTTCACTTAATTTGTTATTTTTATCTATACTTTGTATCATTTCGGAAATTGTCCAAATTTTTTGTATGAACTTATAGGAACCAGAAATTCCCTCTTCACTCCATTGAATATCTCTATCTGGTGGACTATCAGAAAGTACAAACCATCTCACAGCATCAGCACCGTATAGATTTATGACTGTTTGTGGGTCAATAACATTTTTTTTCGATTTCGACATTGACTCCGATGGTCCAACTTTTACAATTTGGTTGGTTTTCTTCTCAATAAATTTCCCATTCTCTTCAATGACATCTTCAGGAAAAATCCATTCACCCTTCGCATTTTTATAAGTCTTGTGACAAACCATTCCCTGTGTGAACAAGCCCTTAAATGGTTCTTTAATTTCAAACTCTGTGTTCATTGTTATAGCTCTAGAAAAAAATCTAGAATAGAGTAGATGGAGTATTGCATGTTCAACACCACCAATGTACTGATCGACAGGCATCCAATATTTTGCATCTTCTTTTGAAAAACCTTCCTTGTTATTATCATTTGAGCAAAATCTTAGAAAATACCATGATGAATCTACGAAAGTATCTAATGTATCCGTTTCTCTAATTAATGGTTCACCAGTTTTTTTACATTTAACATTTTTCCAATCTGAATGATGATCCAAAGGATTTCCCGCCTTGTTAAAATTAATATTCTCAGGGAGTTTTACTGGCAGATCTTCTTCTGGTACAGGAATAACCTCACCTTTTTTATTATACATCACAGGTATTGGACATCCCCAGTACCTTTGTCTTGAAATTCCCCAGTCTCTTAACCTAAATGTTGTTTGAGATTTGCCTAAATTATTTTTCTCTATTTCTTGAATAATTTTAGATTTCCCTTCGGTAACAGTTAGGTTATTTAGAAATTCAGAGTTTATTATTTTTCCATCACCAGTGTAAGCCTCATTTGTAATTTTATATTTTTTAGAATCTTCATCATTTGGTAGTATTACAGGTGTAACTTCTAATTTATATTTATTTGCAAAATCTAAGTCTCTTTGATCATGTGCCGGGCAGCCAAATATTGCACCAGTCCCGTACTCCATCAGAACAAAATTGGCAAAAAAAATTGGAAGTGTTTTGTCTTTGATAAATGGATGTATTACTTCATATTTTGATTTAAAACCAAGCTTTTCCGTCTTAGCAATTGCTTCATCAGTATTTCCGGATTTATAACAATTCTTTTTAAATTTTACGAACTCAGGGTCGTTCTCATATTCTTTTGACAGAGGATGATCAACTGCTAAAGCTAAGAAGGAGGCACCAAAAATTGTATCTGGTCGAGTAGTAAAAACTGAAATGGTATTTTTATTATTTTTAACTTTAAAATTTAGCTCGCAGCCTGTTGATTTTCCTATCCAGTTTTTTTGCATTATCTTAACTTTTTCTGGCCATTCGTTAAGCGAATTTAGTGATGAGTCTAACTCATCAGCAAATGCAGTAATTTTAAAAAACCATTGAGACAATTTTTTTTGGACAACTTGGGCTCCTGATCTCCACCCTTTGCCATCAATGACTTGTTCATTAGCTAACACAGTGTTGTCAACAGGATCCCAATTTACTAAACTTTCTTTTTTATAGACTAGACCTTTTTTTAATAGATCTAAAAAAAACTTCTGTTGATGCGAATAGTATCTGTCATCACATGTAGATATTTCACGATCCCAGTCTATAGAAAAACCTAATAATTTTAATTGATGTTTCATAGTTTTAATATTTTCTGAAGTCCATTGTTTAGGATGTAACTTTTTTTGAATAGCCGCATTTTCTGCAGGCATACCAAATGAATCCCATCCCATTGGATGAAGAACATTGAAGCCATTTAAACGCTTATAATTCGCAATTACATCACCAAGAGTATAATTTCTAACATGGCCCATGTGAATTCTTCCTGAAGGGTAAGGAAACATTTCTAGGCAATAATACTTAGGCTTTTCTTTTGTCTTAGAGCATTTAAATATTTTTTTTTCTTCCCAAAATTTTTGCCATTTTTGATCAACAAAAGAGGGATTAAACTTTTCAAAATCCATGCAGTAAATTTACTTATTTAAAGATTTGTA
>Ga0066364_10000085_pt1 | contig 15553 bp, 16 predicted proteins | sample Knorr_S7_td_Surf_FD_70970 | JGI IMG/M metagenome (GOLD analysis project Ga0066364, IMG submission 70970) | Marine microbial communities from Southern Atlantic Ocean transect - Knorr_S7_td_SurfaceA_ad_6m_LV_A | ecosystem: Environmental > Aquatic > Marine > Oceanic | place: Southern Atlantic...
TTGTCACTTATACCAAAAACACCACATTCCTCTTTTAGTTTTGGATTAAAGTTCTTGAACTTTTTCTTTAGTATCTTGGTAATTTTCTTCATTTGGGAATTCTTTTATTAAATAATTGCTTCCCTTGAGAACATAAGGAAAGCTTATTGATTGGTCAAGATTTATTGGCCACTTATTATGATTATATATGATGTCTATTGTTGCAAAAATACATACTGAAATTACGTAAGCTCTTAAAAATCCAAAAAAGAAACCAAATATTTTATCTAAAGTACCAATTCCCGAGTAACTTACCACTTTACTGATTCCTTTATTGACCATTAAAACAACGAACAAAACAATTATAAAAATACTTAGACCTAGGACAATATCTAAGACGTATTCGTTATCCAAAATTTCTTCAACAAAAGGTTTTGCTTTTGGAAACAAATAAAGAGTAACAACGTATGAAAATAACCATTTACTAGCTGATAGCACGCTCAACACAAATCCTTTAGACGAACATTTAATTAAAGATAATATTGTCAGGGCAAGATATATAAGGTCGAACAATTGAAATTTATCAAAAAAATTCAAAAATTGATCAAGCATTTAATCTTTTTTCAAACGGCTGTATGTACAAAATTAAACTAGGCAATAAAGTAAGTACTAGTATCATTGCTAAGAACATTGCAATCCCAGTAAAAACACCAAAATAAATTGTAGGAATGAAATTTGAAAGAACAAGTATTGAAAAACCAAAGATAATAGTAATTGATGTGTTTAATATTGCTACACCCACAGTAGAGTGGCATAATCGTATTGACACCTCATAGTTGTTATTTTTTTCATATTCTTCTTTGAAACGGTAGATATAGTGAATACTGTTATCAACAGCAATCCCTATCGTTATAGCGGCTATAGTTATTGTCATCATATCAAGCGGGATACCCAAGACTCCTATTAAGCCTAAAATTGAAAATGCAGCAATGAAATTTGGAATAACACCGATTAAAGAAATCTTTAAATTTCTAAATAAAACCAAGAACATTGCCATTATACCACACATAACGAGGCCCAAAGTTAATATTTGAGATTTAAATAAACTTTGTAAAAGATTATTAAACAAAATTAAAACACCACCGAGTTTGAATTCTTCTTTACTTAAACCAATTTCATTCTGCATATCAAAATTAATTTTCTCAATTAAATCATTTCTTCTTAAATCTTTGGACGAATCTTTTATTCTTAAACTTATTCTTGCCTCATCATCTTTAATTGAAATGTAAGGATCAATAATTTCACTTTTAACTGTTGCAGGAATTTTACTATATAAAACTCCCATTTCTAGAGTACCTAATTCTTTATTGTTATTAAGCTTTGTAGCCACTTGAATGATTGAAGAAAAAGAAAGTACTTTTCCAACGTGCTCCGTATTTTCTAGATAATTATGTACTTTATTAATCTTATCAATTTTATCTTTTGTAAACCAATACTTACTTTCATCATCACTTTCATCATCCCAATCCTTAAACTCATCATCATCTTCAGCAGTTTCACTATTTTTTTTTCCAGAAAATTTTAAAATAATTTCTAAAGGTGTTGTTCCACCAAGTTTTTCATCAATTAATTTCATACCTTGGTAAATTTCAGTATCTTTACTAAAATAATTAATAAAACTATTTTCGACCTTTAATTTTGATATTCCAAAAATACTAAAAATAATTAAAAAAATTGATACGGTAAATACTAAATTTTTTTTTTCTATTGAAAGTTTCGAAAGTGGATCAGTTAAAAAAGATAAAGATTTTTCATAAATGTCGATTTTTTTTGAATAAAAAATTCCTAGTAACGCAGGAAGAAAAGTGAAAGTGATTAAAAATGACGTCATCAGTCCAAAAGTCATCATCCATCCAAAATCAATAATTGGTTTGATGCCACTAAATATTAGGGAGAGAAAAGCGCAAATTGTTGTCAACACAGTATAAAGTATAGGCCAAACCATCTTGGAAGTTGCGATTTTTAAGATTTCAAAGTTACTTAGATCTGAATTTGTCATAGTTAGCTGAATATATCTTGTGCTTATGTGAATATTCATAGCCATTGTGAGTATTAACATCATAGCTATAAAATTTGATGATATAACTGTGACTTTCCAATTCATTAGACCCAAAAAACCAATCATTATTATAACTGCAAAAAAACAACTAGAGATTGGAATTATAATCCAAAGAACCTTTCTAAAAACGAACCACAAAGTAATTATGATAAAAGCGAAAACTCCAATACCAAAAACTATTATATCTTTTTTTATAAAAGTCATCATGTCATCTGCAATCATCGGTATTCCTCCTAAATGAATTTTTCCAATATCCTTGAATGAATCAATTATCTCTCTGATTTCCTTTATATTTTCATGGTTTTCAGATTTTAGTTTATCTTTGTACTTTTCAAATTCTTTTTCATTATCAAATGCAGACGACTCTAAAGATTTTTTTCTTTTTAAATTAACTATAATACCTGTGGTTGTTGCATCTTCACTTATCACTAAGTTTTTAAAGACAGGACTATTTAAAATTTCATTAAATGCTCTGTCTTTGTCTATATTCTCATCTTTCAAAGTTCTAAAATTTTTAATGCGATCCATAAGCGGTTCGTCAGAACTTTCAAGCAAAGGCACATCTAGTATTGTAACAACACTATGAACCCAATTTAGACTCTGTATTTTGTATTTTAAACTAAGAATATTGTTAATTGAACTATCAGAGGTCAATGACTCTTTCGGCGTAAAGGTAAGTACTAAAAAATCCTTAGATTTATATCTTTGATTAATCTCTTTTAAGTATTCTAAATCTGGATCACCCTCTATTAGTAAAGTCTCTGAAGATGCATCAAGCCTAAAATCTTTTGTGTTAATTAAAAAGAAAGAGGTAACTAAAATCAATATTAAAAAAACTATACGAGGATTCTTTAAAATTAACGACTGGTATAATTTTGAAAACATTACTAAATATATATATTAAATTTAGTTATTTGAAGCATCATTAAATTTAGTAAACATTTCCTCAAATTCTAATGTAATTTTGCCGGTAGGACCATGTCTTTGTTTACCAATAATTAATTCTGCTAAATGTGAAATTTCATTCATTTTGGCTTGCCACTCTGCATGTTCCACTGTTGCAGGCCTAGGTTCTTTTCCTTTTAAGTAGTAAGACTCCCTATAAACAAACATCACAACATCTGCATCTTGCTCAATTGATCCGGACTCTCTTAAATCTGATAGAAGAGGTTTTTTATCATCTCTTGTTTCAACTGCTCTAGATAATTGCGAAAGAGCCAAAACAGGCACAGCAAGTTCTTTTGCTAAAGCTTTCAGTCCTTGAGTAATTTCTGAAATTTCTTGGACACGACCCTCTTTAAAATTTGAGGCCCTCATTAGTTGTATGTAATCAACTACAACCATATCTAATCCATAAAGTCTTTTAATTCGTCTAGCTCTATTAGATAATGCAGCAATAGTGATTGCTGGTGTCTCATCTATATAAAGAGGTAATTCAGAAATATTTTTTGATGTTTCTAAAAATTGCTCAAACTGCTCTTCAGATATTTTTCCTCTTCTAATATCATTAGATTTTATTCTTGATTGTTCAGCTAATATTCTAGTAGATAATTGTTCAGAGGACATTTCAAGAGAAAAAAATGCTATACAAGATTTTCTATCTGTTTTTTGTATGTTCGTCGCGGCATTAAAAGCAATATTAGTTGCTAATGCAGTTTTACCCATTGCTGGCCTTCCAGCAATAATTATTAAGTCAGATTTATGCAAACCCCCAAGTCTATCGTCTAAGTCTCTGAGTCCAGTAGGGACACCAACAATTCCTTCCTCATTTTTATAAGCGTTAGAAGCCATGTCAATAGTTTGTCTCACAGCTTCATCAAATTTAATAATGTTAGAATTGAAAGAACCTTTTTCAGCAAGATCATAAAGTATTCTCTCTGAGTTTTCTATAATAGATTTTCCATTGATATTTATGTCATTTAGTTTTGCAGTATCAATAATATTTTCAGAAATTTTGATAAGCTCTCTTCTCACAAACATATCATAGATAATCTTCGAATATTCTATAGCTTGTCTAGATGATGTTGAAAATTTTGTTATTTTAATTAAATATTCTGGTACATTTAAGTCATCATTTTCATTTTCAAAATAATTTTTAAGAGTAATAGGATTTGCCAATAAACCTTTATAAATTAGATTTTGTATAGAACTAAATATTTTTTGATGAAGTGGATCAAAAAAATTTTTATCAGATATTATACCCGTGATCTCATCAAAAATTTCATTTTGAGTTAGAATAGAACCTATGACCGATTGTTCAGCCTCAATATTATTTGGGAGTTCTTTAAAGTTATTTTGAATGAGATTTAAGTTTTTATTCACAATTAATTGTACAATTTTCGAAGTTAAAAAATAGAGTTAATTTACTATGGGGAAAAGAATGTATAAGTTACTTTATATTATCCTCAGAAATAACTTTTATTTTTATTTCTGCTTGCACCTCAGAGTGAAGATTTATTTTTACTTTAAAAGTACCTAAAGATTTAATTTCATTTAAAGGTTGTATTAGCGAAGGTTTAACATCAATATTATCAGATTGATTTATAATTTTAGATATTTCAGTAGGCTTAATTGATCCATAGAGGTCTTTATTTTCTGTAGTTAGTTTTTTCACTTCATAAATTTTGTTATTCAAGCTCTCGTAAACTTGTTTCGCATTTTTTTTCTTTTCTTGATCCTTTTTATTTAATTCATTTTTAATTTTTTCTACTTCTTTAACGTTTTCTTTTGAGGCATATAATGCTTTTTTATTTGAAATTAGATAGTTTCGAGCGAAACCTCTTTTAACATCAATTATTTCTCCTATAGAACCTATTTTAGCTAAATTCTCTAATAATATAACCTTCATAATTTAAATTAATGCCAAGTTTCTTGCTCTTTTAATTGAAAGAGAGAGCTCTCTTTGTTTTTTTTGAGAAACATTTGTAATTCTTGACGGAAGAATTTTTCCGTTTTCAGAAACATATCTTTTCAATAATTTTATATTTTTATAATCCACTTTAGGAGCATTTTTTACTGATAGAGGACAACTTTTTTTAAATTTATATTTGTTTGGTTGAAAAATACTTAGTTTTGAAAAACTGCTAGTTTTTCCTTTTTTTGAATTATTTTTTCTACTTTTCATCTATTTTTTTTTTCCTTTTTAATTTCTTCAATTTCATCTTTCCCAAAATAATTTTCCTTTAGATCAAACTTTTTAACTCTTATAGTTACGAATCGTAAAAGATTTTTATCAATTCTTTCATTTTTTTCTAACTCTTTTATCAAGTCACCATTACCTTTAATTTTGAAATGGATATAATTACCTTTTTTGTTCTTTTTAATGAGATAAGATAAATTTAATAAACCCCATTCTTGAGTTTGAACTAAATTCCCTTTATTCTCCTCAATAAGCTTAGAATATTTTTCTTTTAAACTTTTAATTTGGCTAGGGCTAATGTCCTGCCTTGCTATGATTGTGTGTTCGTATAGATTCATTACTAATTTTATATAAAAAAAATTGATATACTATTATAATACTTTTATTACAAGACAAAAAAAAAGAGTTAAAAAAGATGTTTTCTATAGTTTTTCCAGGTCAAGGATCACAAAAAATTGGAATGGTTAAGGAATTTTATGATAAATATGATCTTGTAAAACGATTATTTAAAGACGCAGATGCAATCTTGAATGTTCCAATTACAAAAATAATATTTGAGGGACCGGAAAAAAAATTAAACTCAACTGAAAATACTCAACCAGCCATATTTCTAGCTAGTTATTGCATTTTTGAAATTATCAAAAAAGAGTTCGGGTACGATTTTAAAAAATTTAAATACTTTGCAGGTCACTCTCTTGGCGAGTATTCAGCTTTAGCTTGTGTAGGTTCGATTAATTTTGAAGACACTCTCAAAATACTTCAGAAAAGAGGTAAATTCATGCAAGAGGCTGTCCCAAACGGGGAGGGGGCAATGCTCGTTGTATTAGGGATGGCCTCGAAAGAATTAGATAAATTCTTAGAGATGAATAATAAAAAGTATGAATGTTTTATTGCCAACGATAATTCTAATCTTCAAGTGGTTGTAAGTGGTCTCAAAAAGGACATTAACTTATTGTCAGATGATTTGAATAATAAAAAGATAAAGAACATACAATTGAATGTAAGCGCCCCTTTTCATTGCAAATATATGAAAAAAGCATCTGAAAAAATGACTAGTTATATCAATGATTTAAAAATTAATGACTTACAAAAGCCAATTATATCAAATGTTACGGCGAATGAGACAAGTTCATCTAAGGAAGTGAAATCACTTTTAATATCGCAAATTGAAAAAAAAGTTCGTTGGTTAGAAAGTGTTGAATATATGATAAATAATGGAGTTAAAAATTTTGTAGAAATTGGTCCAGGAAAAGTGTTATCAGGGTTAATAAAAAGAATTAATAAAAACGTAAATGTTAATTCAATTAATACTGAGGAAGATATAAAGTTACTAATAAATGATTAACTTAAAAAATAAAAAAGCTGTCATAACAGGTGCAACAGGCGGTATAGGATACTCAATTATAGAGAAGTTTTATTTAGAAGGAGTTACTGTTCTTGGGTCAGGTACGAATGAAGAAAAATTAAATAAACTTAAGAGTGATTTTAATGGAATGATATTTAAAAAATTTGATATTTCAAAACATGATGAAATTGAAAAATTTGTCGAAACAGTTTGTGATGAATTAAAAGGCTGTCCAGATGTACTTGTTAACAATGCAGGTATAACGAAAGATAATTTATCTTTAAGAATGTCTCAAACCGAATGGCAACAAGTGATAGACATCAACTTAACCTCCACTTTTTTACTATGTAAGTTTTTTTTAAAAAAGATGATAAAAAATAAATCTGGCAAAGTAATCAACATTACATCAGTTGTTGGTCATACTGGAAATGTTGGTCAAGCAAATTATGCTGCCTCCAAATCTGGCATTATTGGTATGAGTAAAAGTTTAGCTCTGGAGTATGCTAAAAAGAACATTAATATAAATTGTATATCACCTGGGTTTATCAAAACGAATATGACTGATAAAATAGATCCAAAATTTAAAGAATTGATTTTGGCAAAAATACCATCAAACAGATTGGGAGAACCATCAGATGTAGCTAATGTTGCTGCTTTTTTATCCTCAGAAATGTCAAATTATATCACTGGGGAAACGATTCACGTTAATGGAGGTATGTATTTAGGTTGACAAAAGTTCTTTTTTATTTATTAAGAAAAAATCAAACAAAGGATCAAAATGGCAGAAGATATATCAAGTAAAGTGAAAAAAATTGTTGCAGACCATCTAGGTATAGATGAATCAAAGGTTACTGACGAAGCTAGTTTCATTGATGATTTGGGAGCAGATAGCTTAGATACTGTTGAATTAGTAATGGCTTTTGAAGAGGAATTTGGATCAGAAATCTCAGATAGTGAAGCTGAAAAAATTCTTACAGTAGGTGATGCAATTAAATTTATTGAAAACAAAAGTAATTAGTTCTTAATGTCCCCAATGAGTGAAGGGATAATGGTAATTCTTTCATCCCCATCAGGAGCAGGGAAAACAACCTTAGTTAAACTTTTATCCGAGAGAAAAGGTTTCGTTATATCGATTTCACACACAACAAGAACACCTAGGTCAAACGAAGTTCATGGAAAAGATTATTATTTCGTGAACAGGGAAAAATTTGAAAAGATGATTAAAAACAACGAATTTTTAGAATATGCAAAAGTTTTTAATAATTTTTATGGAACAACAAAATTAAATATAATTGATGAATTAAGCAAAGGCAATAATGTTATATTTGATATTGATTGGCAAGGAACAAATCAAATTATATCACAAAAACTAAAAAATAAACTATTAACTTTTTTTATATTGCCTCCAAGTAGGGAAGAGTTATTCAAACGACTTTCTAACAGAGATATGAAAGATAAACTTATAGCTGAGGAAAGAATGAAACAGTTTGATAAAGATGTTTTACAGTGGAATAATTATGACTATGTTATAATAAATAGTGATCTTGAAGTTTGCTATAAACAAATATCAGATTACATAGATAACAAAATTAACAAAAAAGAAAGTACTTACGATTTAGGTTTAATTGAAAATCATATCAAAAAGTTAACCTCCTAGGGTTTCATACTCATCCACAATTCTTAAGTAATTATTAATATCTATATTTTGTGGTCTATCAGAAGGTTTTATTTTAAACTTTACGTAATCAAATTGGAAATTTTTAAACAAAATATTTATTGGTTTTTTTATCATTTTCCTCCTTTGACTAAAAAAAACCTTTGTTATTTTCTCCAAATTTTTTGGATCTTTAATTTTATAAATTTTTTTGTTTGGTATAAATTCTAAAACAGTGCTTTGAACCTTAGGCTTTGGAAAAAAACTTGTTGGCTTTACGTCAGTTATTTTCTTAACATTAAATTTCCATTTGGATAAAATTGTAATTCTACTGTACTCTTTTGAATTAACATCTGCTAAAATTCTTTCGGCGACTTCTTTTTGAAACATTAAGACCATCTTTGAAACATGAAGTTTTTGGTTAAGACACCAATTTGACAAAATTTTTGTTGAAATATTGTAAGGAAGATTACCTAAAATTAGAAATTTTTTCCCAGAGTAAAATTCGTATGGAACTTTCAGAATATCTTTCTTGATAATATTTATTTTATTTTGGTATTCCTTTTCTAAAGCACTTGCAAGATTTTCATCTTTTTCGATCACATATATTTTTTTTGGCTTTTGAGAAACAATTAATTTTGTTAAATTGCCAGTTCCAGGTCCAACTTCTAATACTTCATCACTAGAGCTTATATCTAAAGCTTTAATAATTTTATTAATTATATTTTTATCGATTAAAAAATTCTGACCTAAACTTTTTTTAGGCTTTAGCAACATATTTATCCAAAAAATTTAAAGCTTGTTTCAAACTATCAGTTTTTGATTTATTTAAACCAAACATTTCGTAGTTAGGTCCGTGATCTGGAGTAATTCTCACAAAAGGCAAACCGATAGTAATATTTATAGCATCAAAACCGAAAATTGTTTTCATAGGCCCTAACACTTGATCATGATACATTCCCACAATTACATTGAAATTCTCACGATTTTTTTTTAAAAAAATTGTATCAGCTGAAAAAGGACCAAAAACTTTTATTTTTTTTCTCTTTAAAAAATTAATAGCAGGCAAAATTTCATTTTTTTCGATATTTTTACTTGCAAAAGTCTCGCAATGAGGATTAAGACCAGTAACAGCTATACTTGGCTTTAAACCTAAGAATTTTTTGTAAAAATTATTAATACCTTGAATCTTATTAACAATAACTTTTTTTTTTATATTATTTTCAACTCGACTGATGGGTATATGAGTTGTTATCGGGCTAACGCTAAGTTTTTTATTAAAAATTAACATAATCTCGTTTAGCGATCCAGTCTTAGTGGCCAAATACTCAGTAATACCGTTATATTTTCCCTTAAGGAAAGTTTTCTTTGAAATAGGTCCATTGATTAAACCTAATGAGTTAATTTTATTAACCAATTTAAGTCCTGTTTCAAATGATTTTTCAATATACAAGTTCTTTTTAATTGGTTTTAATTTTTTATAATTTATTGGAATATCAATTATATATATTTTGTTTTTATGCAGATTAATCTGATCATCAAATTTATAAAAGTTTATTCTTGTTTTTGATTTTTTAAATTCATTACATAATAATTTTTTTGAACCAACTAAAATAACGGGGAATTTAATATTTTTAAAAAACTTACTTTTAAAAGTCTTGATTAAAATTTCATTAAAAGTACTTTTTGGGTCCCCACATATAATTACAACTGGCTTATTTTTCATCAATTTCAATATTATTATAAATTCTTTTGTAATATAAAGTAGAGAATCTTGTAAGTTGCCTTTCTCTTTCGAAATTTATCATTTTTTTAAATTGAGCATCTTTATCAATTTTAATATTTTCAGATTTAACATTGTTAAGTTTTAATATCAAAAAACCTCCACTAGTGGTAATAGGTTTTGTAAAGTCTCCAATTTTCGTATTATTTATTTCGTTTATTACTTCATTAGATAATTGATTTTTAAAAATCCAACCTAAACTTCCTCCACTTTTTTTACTGTTTGACAAACTGTAAATTCTTGCAGTTTCCTCAAAACCTATTTCATTTATACTTTTTTTAATAGCCTCATATTTTAATTCTAATTCTTTTTTGTCGTTAACTGTGAAAATTATTTCTGAAAGTAAAAGATTATCAATTTTTCTATTATCAAATTTTTCTAGTTCTTTACTAATAGAATTTTGATCAATTTCTATTTCATTCGCAAATGTTTTCACAATTAAGTCATTCCATGCAATTTCAATTGAAATTTTTTCTTTTACTCTTTGGATGTCTACATTATTTTGCGACAAATATTTTTCAAACTCACTTAAACTGGAAATCCCAATACTGGAGTATATATCTGCAATTACATTTGATAACAAAGTTTCATTTGGAGTAATTCCAAATCTTTTTTCAATCTCAATTTTTTTTACTATTTCGTTGATTAAAGAATTTTTCGCGTACTCATTTATTCGATTTTGATCTAGTTTTTTTAAGTTTGGATTTAAAGATACCAAATATCTTTTCTCAAAATTAAGATCAATATTAGTTATTATTTCTTGATTTATTTTGGCAACTATAAAAACTTCACTATTTGCTGATTTTAAAGGGATTATATTTAAAATTAAAAAAAGATAAATTTTTAAAAATACTAATCTCATTTTTTATCGAACACTAGGAGTATTTAAAGTTGCTAAAGGTATTATAGAAATTGAAAAAAATATTTCCTCATTAGGTTTTAATTCGTTATCTGAATAATAATCTTTGTTATATTGTATTGAAGCTGTCAAACAATCGTTTTTATATTCGTAGATTAAATTATAAAATTCAGTAAAATCAGTTCTTTCGTTTCTACGAGTTTTGTATTTTATAGAATATGCGTCATTGAAATTATAAGATGTTTCATTAAGCAGATAACTTTCACTTCCTATTTCATCGTCTTCTTGTAAAAATTCAAATGATGTTACGAATTTGTTTACAGAAATATCTGTTTTAAATAAATTATAATTTGAGGAATCAAGATCACTATCAATTGAAAAATTATAATCAAATTTTAAATTTTTATTTGGTTTAATTATTAAAGACCCAATAAAATCAGATCCTTTATTATTAATAGTCGAATTAGTCGGTAAATTTTTTTCTTCATCTTCCCTCAATACTGTTGCTAAACCTGCTTTAATTATATCGTTTCCACCTTCTTTATTTTTAAGTGTATACTCTCCACCAAGAGTTAATGACTCTCCACCCTCTACAGTGTCGTTTAAACTTAATCGATTTTGTGTGAAAATATTATTTATATCAATTTTTCTATCTAGATTTTTCAAGTCTTTATTTGCGTTAGGGCTGTACATCAGAGCACCTTTTGCTGTAAAAAAACTATCAAAAAATTTTCCCTCTCTTTTTAATGGATATGAAATATCATAAAAAATAGAACTATAATTTTCTGAACTAAATTTATTTTTATAATTTGATGAGTTTTCACCTTCAGATGTGATATTTTTAATGAGTAAATTAAATTTATTAACAAATCCCGATGGTGAAATTTTTGGGTTTGATGAGAATTTTAAATCATTGATTAAAACCTTTTCAAATATATTTGTATTATAATTTTTATAATTACCTCTAGATTTTATCTCATAATTTCCATTGAAATTTGAAGCAAATCTTTTTGAAAACTCATAGCTTGGAAAAATATATTCATATTTATCACTCGAACTATCTATGGTTAAATCCTCATAAGCTTCAATTTTTGTTTCAAGATCCATATCTTTGCTGCTACCTCTAAAAATTAAAAAAGATTTTAATAAGGACTGGTTATCATTAATTGCAGATTTTATATTATGTGTTTTTAAGTAGTCGTTATTAGAAGTTGTCTCTAAATTTAATTCAATTTCACTTACATCAAATACTTCCATATTAGTGTTTGTCACATAATTTGAAAAAAAATGGGTTTTTGATGACGAATTTTTTTCTTTCAAGCTTAAGTCTGCAACAAATTTTGAATTTTTATTTACTTGTCTATATTCATTTTGAAATAATGCCTCATTTTCAGAAAAAATTCTCGATATAAACGTTAAGTCTTTATTATCACTTATAACCTTATAATAAGGCAACTTAAAAGATAATCCCAAACTTGATGAATCTATAACTTGAGGCATTAGAAAACCAGATTGTCTCTTCACAGTTGGATCAGGATGAAAAAACTTTGGGAAATAGGCAATAGGTTTATCGTATATTTCAAGCCATGCATGTTTGTAATTAATAATTTTTTTTTCTTTATCATGCCTTATTTCTTTAGCTTTTATTTGCCAAGGTGGACAGTCATCATTTTTTTTACAAGATGTAAAAACACCTTTTTTAATTATTGAACTTTTTCCATCACTAAAAAAATAATTTCCCTTAAGTCTTGGATCATTTAGAGGATTTCCAAAAATATTTTTATTAAAATCAATACTTACATTGTCAGCTATTATTTTATTTTTTGAGAAATCTATAATTGCTTTTTCAAAATTATAAAAGTTTTCTTCAGAGTCTAGCAATTTTACCATTTCCCCTTTTATTAACTTAGTGTTTACACTGAAATTTAATTTTCCTAATTTTATAAAGTTTCCTAAATTATCTTTTATTTCTATTTCGTCATCGACTAAGATTTCCTCAGAGTTTTTAAGATAGACTATCTCTTTTGTATTAAGGAAATAACTATTCTCAAATTTAATCTCAACATTTCCTAAAGATGTGATTTTTTCTATATTTTTGTCATAAGTAATACTATCACTATAAATTTTGATATTTTTAATTTGATTTGTAACAACTATGTTTCCTTTAGCTTCAAGAAAATTTTTTTCTTTATCATATCTCATTTGATCAGCATTAATAACCACTTCATTGCCTGATAATATTTTAACACCGTCTTTTGCTACAATAATTTTATCTTTATCTTTTATCTCAATTGAAGTTGCTTCAAATTTCAACTCCTCAGAATACGCGCTTAAAGAATTTGTTAAAAAAACAAAAAAAAATATAAATTTTAAAATAAAATTATTTTTCATTTATCCTTACCAAATTAACCATCGAAACTATACTTATCAATAAAAGTGGTACCCAAATAGATACCATTACAGGAACCTGCTCATTTTTTCCAAGTTCCTCAAAAAAGAAGCTTAAATAATAAATTATGACGGAAATAAGAATTCCAAAAATTAGATGAAATATTTTTGTTCTATTTTGCTTAATATTCATCATTATCGTTGTCGAGAGTATTGTCATTAACATTAAGTAAAAAGGAAATGAAATAATTTTTTGGATTGCCGAGTCTACCTCAATAGAAGAGTAGTTTATGTCTTTATACTTATTTTTTAAGTCATTTAATTCGAAAATTGATAGAGAAGTCAAATTAGAGAATAATGAATTAATATCCTGGAAATCTATATTTGTACTTAATTTTAAATCATTTATTCTTTTATTTGACTCTTGCTCGTTATTTATCAAAGCACTTTTTGATTTCCAAGTTTTATTTTTAATGTCAATTTTTTCAGCAGATATATTTTGAATAAAATTAAAGTCCTCATCGAATTGAACTATGTCTACATTGTTTAAATAATTTTCTTTTAAATCTTTAGCATTTATAATACTCGTCACTCCATCTTTTGCATCTTTGATCCAAATTCCATTTTCAGTTATTACAGCTAAATATTTATTATCTTTAGCGTATGAATTTTTTATATTTAAATAAGAATGCTTAAGATTTGACGATAAGTTATAAAATATTGTTACTATTATCACTCCCATTAGGAAACTTAACACAGCAAGTAATTTAATTATTTTAGAATTACTCAACCCAAAATTTTTAAATGAAATATTTTCATTTTGTTCAATTAATTTTATAAAGAAAAATTGAGTAGTAATTAAAAAAATAAATGGGAAAATTTCAAATATCAATGATGGGATATTTAGAAAAGTTAAAAATATTGGTATTCCCATTGAAACATCCAAATCTTTAAAAAAATTTATCTCTTCAAAAATATTCAATATAAAAGCTAATGTGACAAAAATAAAAACAGTTTTTATAAATGTAAATAAAAATTGTTTACTTATATAATTTTGATAAACTTTAAATATCATTTTGAGGAAGTAAAAGATTGTTTATAAAATAAAAGATAAAAAATTACCGTAAATAAAATTGGAAAAATCATTAGTAAAAAACTTTTATTAAAGTTATATGAAAAATATTTAGTTAAAATTTCTGAAAAAGAAATTAAAATAACTCCAGCTACAAAAATCATAATTTTGTATCTTGAGTATCCAACAGAATTTTTTGATTTAATTAATAGTAAAGCAGAGACAACTGCTAACAATGGAATGTATAAAGGTTTAAATATTCTACTAAAAAATTCTTGTGAAATATTATTTAATTGATTTAGATCATGTGAACATTGAAAGCGAAATTCATTTTTATCTCCAAGCATAATTTGCGTTTTTTGGTCTTTTGGCTGAAATAGACATTTTGATAAAACAAAAATACTGACTTCTTGCAATTTTGGATATTTAGTGGTTTTTGAACTGTAATCAGCTAAATTTAATTGTGTTTTATTAAAATTAATTACTGTAGTTTTACCTTTGTTAATATTTAAAATTTTTCCTTCATTTAAAATTAAAAAATTTTGTTTGTTATATTCAGAGAAAAATCCTGACTTTGCATATATAATTCTAGAGTCATTAACGTTATAAGTATCTTTTATAACTATATTTTCGAATTGATCTAATTCATTTTTTTTATCTACATAGATTGTTAGTTTTTCCACTGTGTCCATAAATTTTTTGGGTTTTACAAGAGAAGGCAAAAAATCAACGTTTGATTGTCTTATAAAAGATCTAGCCTTATCTTGAGTAAAGGGAACTAAAAATATATTCATAAGAGATTGCAAAATTAAAAAAATTAAAGAATATTTTATAATTATGTTTAAAAATTCACTTTTTTTTATGCCATTAGACCAAAAAATGAGAGTTTGGTTTTGATCTTCATATTTTACAAGTGTAAAAAAAACAGCGAAAAAAAACATGAATGGTAAGATTTCATTAAAGATTTTTGGAAAACTCAATAATGTATATAGAAAATAAATTTTAAAACCGTGGCCATCCTCTGTTACAAAACCTAAATAATTAACTGCTTGAATTACCCAAACAATAAGTGCGACAGAACTACAAGAAAGAAAAAAAAATATTGTTGTTTCACGTAAAAAGTTTTTAAAAATAATTTTTTTCATTGAAATTCTATAAAATAAACATATACACGTTTTGGTAGAAAAATGAATAAAAAATTATGATTATAAAAGA
>Ga0066364_10000086_pt1 | contig 15546 bp, 19 predicted proteins | sample Knorr_S7_td_Surf_FD_70970 | JGI IMG/M metagenome (GOLD analysis project Ga0066364, IMG submission 70970) | Marine microbial communities from Southern Atlantic Ocean transect - Knorr_S7_td_SurfaceA_ad_6m_LV_A | ecosystem: Environmental > Aquatic > Marine > Oceanic | place: Southern Atlantic...
TTATTCTTCCCACTTGTACTTGGTGTATGGTGGAAGAGAGCTACTAGAGAAGGTGCAATCGCTGGTATCATAGCAGGAATTGTGTCAGGAACAGTTTACTTAACGTGGGTGTTCCCTAAATTCTCAGTTCCGATATGGGGCGGTGTAAATACTCCATTCTTAGGTATCGACCACTTGAGATTTGGTTTAATCGGAGCACCAATTTGTTTAGTTGTAATGGTAGTAGTCAGTTTAATGACTAAAGAGCCAAGTCCAGCTACACAGAAATTAGTAGACGACACAAGAATACCAACAGGTAAGGCTATTCTTGGTAAGCAACACTAATAAATAATTATTTAAAATTAAAAGGGGCGAATTTTTCGCCCCTTTTTTTTTACCTAAATCATGGTAATTTATAGATATGATACCAACTTGGGCAATTGTTTTAGATTACGTACTAGGAACTATAATGTGGACTTTAATAGGTCGTGCATTCATGAACATTTTTCAAAGAGAAGATTCTACTTTTTTTTTCATGAGAATATTTGTTAAAACAACTAATCCGATAATCAATTTATTTAAATTTATTACTCCAAGCTTTTTGTTTGGTCCTTTCATTGCTCTATATGTTGCGTGGTTTTTTTACCTATTTCGATTCTACGCAATGCCTTACATATTAGGGTATGATGTATGGGGAATGCTTGCTTTTCCTTTAGAAAGTGATTTTTCAAGACAATTATATCAACTGTTTAATTAAGCTTATTTTTTGACAAAGTTAACTATTAAAATATAACTAAGGTATGACTAATACTATCAAAATTTCACCATCTATATTATCTGCAGATTTTAGTAAATTAGGTAGTGAGGTGATCTCGTTGGAAAAAGCTGGAGCAGATTATATCCATATTGACGTCATGGACGGACATTTCGTTCCAAATTTAACTATAGGTCCCGAAGTAATTAAAAAACTTAGACCTCTAACAAAAAAAATATTTGACGTACATTTAATGATATCGCCAGTAGATAATTTTATAAAAGATTTCGCTGATGCTGGGGCCGATATTATTACTTTCCACCCAGAAGCCACCAAAGATACTGCAAAAACAATAGATCTTATTAGAAAAGAAAGAAAAAAAGTAGGAATTTCACTTAAACCAAAATCTAAAATAGATTTAATCGAAAAATATTTAGATGATATCGATTTAGTTTTAATTATGAGTGTTGAGCCAGGTTTTGGTGGCCAAAAGTTTATGCCTGAAGTTTTAGAAAAAACGGAGAAACTTAAAGAAATTATTAAAAATAAAAAATTAAATATAGACATAGAAATTGATGGAGGTATTAATTTTGAAAATTGTACTTTGGCCAAACAGGCTGGGGCAAACATTCTTGTTTCGGGATCAACAATCTTTAAAGAAAATAAGGGCGATCTAAAAAAAAATATAGAAATTCTTAGAAAAAATTAATAGATGTTTGGCTTAAAAGGTGCCTATTTTTATTTGATTGCTCTTCAAGTAACTTTCATTAAGTTTTTTAAAAAAATATATTTCTCATCAAGCCGTTACAACAATTCTCTCAAATCAAAAATACCAACACAAGTTTACTTTAGCCCCAATCCATTTTTACTATCCTTAATTTCTCCATATAAAAAAAGCTCTTTTAGGATTAATGATATAAATCCAAATGATTTTTGGTTAGAAAATAAAAAGTCTAAAATCAAAAAACATCACAATTTTTTATGGTTAAATCTTTTGGACAGAAAAATTGATGGTAAAAATATTCAGAGAATCATTTATCTTTGGACTCTAAAATATTCAAATTTTAAAAATAAAATTTGGGAGAATGCTATTTTAAGCTCTAGAGTAATTAGTTGGATGCTTAACATTGATATTATTATTAACAATGGAACATTTGATTTTAAAAAAAAAGTATTTCAAAATATTATTTACCAATGCAACCATTTGAGAAAAAATATAAAATATGAAAAGAACCCGGCAAAAAGGGTACAAGTACTATCAGCTTTGATATTATCGGGTATTGTATTCAAAGAATACAGATCTAATTACGAGGTAGGGATTAAAGAACTTGAAAAATTTGTAAAGCATTATTTTGATAGTGATGGCTTTCCATTAACTAGAAATCCGAATGATTTAATTTTGTTTACTCAATATCTCATACTTTGTCATGAAAACATTAATGAAGCGCAAGAATTTGTTCCTGAGTTTCTTGGTGAAATCATTAAAAAGAATTTGTTATGTATTAAGCTTTTCAAAACACCAGATGATAAATTACCCCTATTCAATGGCAGCTCTGAAAATAGTATTAATCATTTAGAAAAATACTTGGAAAAATTTAAATTAAGTAAGAAAGATAAAAAAAATACTGTAGGTGGAATTTTTTTTGCAAAATCAAAAAATCAAATTTTATATTTCGATATTGGATCTCCTCCGGAAAAAAATTTTTCAAGAAATTATCAATCCGGCCCTTTATCTTTTGAGTATTATTTAGATGGCATAAAAATAATTTCAAATTCAGGTTTTGGAAATAACATTTCAGCTAAAGCAGAATTAATAAGTAGGTTAACAGCTAGTCAATCTACTTTGACTATAAATGACACGAGTATTACTAAATTTGAGAGAAGCAAATTAATAAATAGAGTCTTTGGTAATTCCATTAAAAGTACTTTTAAGATTCAAGAACTTGAATTTAAAAATGATGAAAGTTACATTGGTTGTTTAGTCTCACATAATGGTTATGAAAAAAATTTTAGTTGCACTCATAAAAGAGAAATTTATTTAGATCATAAGAACAATTATTTAAGAGGTGTAGACCATATCTTAAAAAAAAGTGATGGAATACCTATAAGATATATTTTTAGATTTTATTTAAATCCAGAATTAGCAGCTGTCAAAACAATGAGTGGAAACAGTGCTCTGATACAAATATCAAAGAATAAATCCTTATTATTTAGAGTAAATAATGAGAGTATCAATATTGAGAAAAGCATATATCTCGGAGGGAAAAAAATATTAGATAGTACTTGTATAACTATTTCTGGTAATTTAGTTAATAAAAATAAATCCTTTAATTGGGAAATTAAGAAAAAAATTTAGAGATGAATCTTAAAATCAAAAATGCTTTAATTTCTGTTTCTGATAAAGAAAATATAAGTTCTCTTTTGAAAATTTTTAAGAAATATAATATAAAAATTATTAGTTCAGGCGGTACTTTCAAGACGATCAAGAAATTGGGTTATAATTGTATCGAAATATCTAAATATACTGGATTTAAAGAAATGCTCGATGGCAGAGTAAAGACATTACATCCGAAAATTCACGCTGGAATATTACATGATAGACAAAACAAAATTCATAAAAATGAAATGGACAAGCAAAAATTTCCCTCTTTAGATTTAATTGTAGTAAATTTCTATCCTTTTCAAAACGTAGTAAGACACTCCAAAAACTCAAAAAATATAATTGAAAATATTGACATTGGAGGCCCTACAATGGTAAGGGCAGCAGCAAAAAACTTTAAAAACGTAGCAATAATTACAAATAAAAACGATTATCAATCATTAATTAAAGAGATTGAAAAAAATAGAGGTGGAACAAGTCTTAAGTTTAGAGAATTTATGTCGTCAAAAGCTTTTGGCTTGACTGCTTATTACGACTCTATGATAGCCAATTGGTTTAACAAAAAATTAAATATTAAGTTTCCAGAAAGAAAGACTTTGTTTGGAAGAAAATTTAAGGAGTTAAGGTATGGAGAAAATCCACACCAAGAAAGTTCTATCTACATCAGTGATTATAATGATCGTGAGCTTGGTTTTAAGCAGCTAAATGGAAGAGAATTAAGCTATAATAATTACAATGATATATTTGCTTCACTAGATCTCCTAATGTCAATTCAAGGAAAGTCCGGCACAGTTATTATAAAACACGCCAACCCATGTGGAGTTTCACAAAATAAAGACCCATTGACCTCATTCAAAAATGCATATGCATGCGATCCATTAAGTGCTTTCGGAGGTGTAATCGCATGCAACTATAAGATAAATAAAAAAATTGCTTTAGAAATTACTAAAAATTTTCTTGAGGTAATCCTTGCGAAAGGTTTCGAGGTTGAAGCTTTAAAAATATTAAAGAGAAAAAAAAACCTGAGAATATTGGACATATCTAAATTCAAAGAAAAAAATATTTCTAAAATAAAAAATTTTGATGGATCATTTATAATACAAAACAAAGATCAAATTATTTTAGATAATAAAAAATTAAAATGTGTTACTAAGCTTAAACCTAACAAAAAAGACTTGAATGAGATAAGATTTGCTTTTAACGTTTGTAAATACGTAAAATCAAATGCTATAGTGCTCAGTAATAATTTTTCTACCATTGGAATTGGAGGTGGTCAGCCAAGTAGATTGGATAGTTGTAAAATAGCAATACAAAAAGCAAAACGATTTCAATCAAAAAAAATTAAGAACTGCGTAGCAGCCTCTGATGCTTTTTTTCCATTTCCTGATGGGATTAAAATTTTAATAAACGCTGGTGTAAAAATTATTGTTCAACCTGGAGGCTCTATTAAAGACCAGGAAGTTATTAATGAGGCAAATAAGTCAAAAATCAAAATGCTTTTCACAGGAATAAGACACTTTAACCATTAACTAAATTTTATCTATCTTCGCGGCCAATATAAAATCGCTTTCAGCCAATCCTTTTATGGCATGTGTAAATATTTTCACTCTACAATACCCCCATCCAAATGATATGTCAGGGTGATGATTCTCTTTTTCAGCTATATCTCCGACTTTATTAATAAATTTTTGGCTTTCCTTAAAGTTTTTAAACGAAAATTCCTTAGTTAAATAATAATTTTCATCTTCATTACTCTTAACGTTCCATCCATCAACTTTTTTCAAATATTTATGAATCTCACTTTTATCAAATGGAGGAATATTTCCTTCGCAAGGGATACATTTTTTATCAGCTAAATCACTCATTTTAATGGAGCGGGCAAAGGGACTTGAACCCTCGACCTTCTCGTTGGCAACGAGACGCTCTACCACTGAGCTATGCCCGCAATATTATAAGTATAATATAAGGCCTCTAGAGCGGTCAATACTAATAAAATGTCACTATCGATGACGTAAAAATTTTAATATGATGCTTTTATGAAAAATCTTCCTAAAGTAATTCCGGTGTTCCCTCTTAGCGGTGTAATTTACTTCCCAAAAACTAATTTGCCTTTAAATATATTTGAGGAAAGATATCTAGAGCTTGTCAATGATACTTACAAGAAAAACAAACTGATGGGCATGGTACAATCAAATAGAGAAGGAAGCGATATTTATAAAATTGGGTGTCTAGGAAGAATAAGTGACTTCCAAAAGATTAGAGATGGTAGAATTTTAATTAATCTTACGGGAATTACAAGATTTAAGATATTAGAGGAAGTAAATAATAATAAAATTTATAGAGAATTTAAGGTTGATTACAAACATTTTGAATCGGATGTAGATGGTTCTCTAGAAGTTGAAAATATACAAAGCATTATGGATAAAGCTAAAATTTTTTTTAGAAAGAATGGCTTGCTACTTAATTGGCGAGAATTTGAAAAACTTGATGAAATACAAAAAATAAATACTCTTTCGATGATATCACCTGTAACTAATGAAGAAAAACAAAAACTTTTAGAAACTGTGACTAATAAAGATAGAGCAAAAATTCTAGAGGAAATTATAAGTTTCTACTCGCATCAAGTAAGTTACGACAATAAAACAATTCAATAAAAATTAGTTTGCAGACTTGTTCATGGAGTCAAAAAAGTCTGAATTGTTTTTTGTATTTTTTAGTTTAGAAATTAAAAACTCAATACCATCCATTGTTCCCATCGGGCTTATAATTCTTCTAAGCACGTTCATCTTTGATAACTCGTCTTTTGCAAATAACAACTCTTCTCTTCTAGTGCCAGATCTTGTTATATCTAGAGCTGGGTAAATTCTCTTATCTGCAACTTTTCTATCTAAAATCAATTCAGAATTACCAGTTCCCTTAAATTCTTCAAAAATTACTTCATCCATTCTACTTCCTGTATCAATTAAAGCAGTGGAAATTATCGTTAACGATCCTCCCTCCTCAACATTTCGTGCTGCACCAAAAAATCTTTTTGGTCTTTGAAGTGCATTTGCATCAACACCTCCTGTAAGAACTTTACCTGAGCTTGGTATAACTGCATTGTACGCCCTTCCCAACCTAGTTATGGAGTCTAAAAGTATTACTACATCTTTCTTGTGTTCGACTAATCTTTTTGCTTTCTCTATGACCATTTCAGCTACCGCAACATGTCTTGAAGCCGGTTCGTCAAAAGTTGATGCTACTACCTCTCCTTTGACTGATCTTTGCATGTCGGTAACTTCTTCAGGCCTTTCGTCAATTAAAAGCACCATTAAATAGCACTCTGGGTGGTTTGCAGTAATAGATTGTGCAATGTTTTGAAGAATTATTGTTTTGCCCGCCCTTGGTGGGGACACTATTAAAGATCTTTGCCCTTTTCCAATTGGACTTACCAAGTCAATCAATCTTGCAGTGTTATCTGGTTTTTTTTCAACTTTTACGCTTTCGACTTCTAATTTAATTCTTTCGTTAGGATAAAGAGGAGTAAGGTTGTCAAAAGCAATTTTATTTTTTCCTTTTTCAGGGTTGTCAAAATTAATATTGTTAACCTTAAGCAATGCAAAATACCTTTCCGCATCTTTAGGTCCTCTTATTTCTCCTTCGACTGAGTCCCCCGTCCTCAACCCAAATCTTCTGATTTGGCTTGGACTAACATAAATATCGTCGGGCCCTGGTAGGTAATTAGACTCTATCGCTCTTAAAAACCCAAATCCATCTTGTAAAACTTCCAAAACTCCTGTCGCCGTTATCTGCTCATTTTTTTCAGCTAGTTTCTTTAAAATTGCAAATAATATTTCTTGCTTTCTTAAAGTGCTTGGGTTTTCAATGCCTAGTTTTTCTGCCTCACTGATAAGTTCAGCTGGGTTTTTCTGCTTAAGTTCTTGTAAGTTCATGAGATTTTTTTAAAGAAGTGTAAATAAAATATATGTCTTTTTATAAAAAATTCAACCCCTAATTATAAAGGTTTAAAAACTACCACAAATATAACTACAATCAGTATAATTGTAGGGATTTCGTTATATATTCTGAAAAATTTTGAAGATTTTTGATTATTGTCGATTGAAAAATCGTTTAAGTATTTTCCTAATGTTAAGTGGTAATATGTTAGAATTGTTACTAAGATAATTTTTATTACCATCCAAAGTTCAAACAAAACTGAGAAGCCAAGATTGTGTAAAAGTAAAATACCAAACAACCAAGAAATTAGCATGGCAGGCATCATGATGTAATTATAAAGCCTCTTTTCCATTATTTTAAAAACTTCTTTTTGAGAATCATGTTTTGCCTCAGAATGATAAACAAATATTCTTGGTAAGTATAAAAGACCTGCCATCCACGAGATGACAGCAATAAGGTGCAATGATTTAAATAGCAAATAGTAGTTCATTAAACATATTTATTAACTAATTTTTCCATCATAGTAATGTGGTCTTGGCTGTCATTAAGACATGGAATCATATCAAAATTTTCTCCTCCATTTTCCATAAAACTTTCTCGTCCTTGAATATTAATTTCCTCCAGAGTCTCAACACAATCCGACGCGAATCCCGGACAAATTACAAGAAGATTTTTTACTCCTTCCTTGGGTAAAGACTCTAGTGTTTTATCAGTGTATGGTGTTAACCATTCTTGTGGTCCAAATCTCGATTGGAAGGTTGTTTTTAATTGTATTTTTTCATTTAAACTTTCTTGAATAAGCCTTGTAGTTTTATGACAATAGCAATGGTAGGGATCTCCCTTATCAAAATAAGATTTAGGTATTCCGTGATAAGAAGAAACGATGATATCAGGTTTCCAATTTATTTCTTTTATTTTCCTTTCAATACTATTTATCAATGCGCTAATATAAAGAGGTTCGCTTTCGTAGTGAGGGACGATTTGAAGACTTGGTTGCCATCTCATCTCCATTAATGATCTATAAACCTCGTCGCAAACTGTTGCGGTCGTAGCCGCTGCATACTGAGGGTAGAGAGGTAAAATAATTATATTTTCACAGCCACAGTCTTTTAATTTGAACAATCTAGATTTGATACTTGGATTTCCGTATCTCATAGCAAAATCTATTATTAAATTTTCATTTCCTATTTTTTTATTAAGTTTAATTTTCTGATTTTTTGTAAAATATAAGAGTGGTGACTCGTTGCTTTCTTTTCTCCAGATTTTCTTATACGCGTGCGCAGTTTTTGATGGGCGGAAGGTTAAAATAAACAAATTCAAAATTAATTGCCATATGACTGGGTTTACCTCTATTACTCTTCTATCAGAAAGGAATTCTTTAAGATATTTTCTGATGTCCCACCAATTTGTTGAGTCTGGTGTTCCTAAATTAATTATGAGAACTCCAGTTTTTCCAAATTTGACTTTCGGGTGTTCTTTTTTATCCATTAGTAATTCCTGTAAAATTTAATTAATGTTGTTAGTTTATCAGGATCCGTTTCAGGAAGTAAACCATGACCTAAGTTAAAAACGTAAGGTGTATTTTGGAAAGTTTTAATGTATTTCGTCGCTATTTCTATCATTTCATCTTCTGGTTTAAGCAAAGCTTTTGGGTCTAGACCCCCTTGTATAACCACATCTGTAAGGTTGTTTTTTGCCCATTGTGGGTCTATTTCATAATCTATGTTAATACCATCTGGTTTAACAAAGTTATTGAATTCTTTATATTTTAGTTTGATCCCTTTTGGGAAACAAATATTAGAAATTTTTTTCTTTTTACAAAACTCTACAATTTTAGCATTAGGTGAATAACAAAGGTCTTGGATGTTTGCTGACGGAATTAATCCCGCCCAAGAGTCGAATATTTGTACAACGTCTGCACCAGCGTCTACTTGGTTTTGAATATGAATATTTAAAATTTTAATAAGTTTATTAATTAAATCACTTAGCTTTAGATCTTTAATGTTTAATTTTTTTAGATTTAAATTGTTATCAGCTTTTTTAATTCCTAGCATGTAAACCAATAATGTCCACGGAGCTCCAATAAATGAAATAAGTGATTTCTCTTTTGGTAATTTTTTTCTCGTAATATCTATTGCTCTATAAACTGGAGATAATTTTTTAGAAAAACTTTCTTTATTAGCTTTTAAAATATTATCCATATTCAAATTTCCTAGAACTGGACCTTCATTTTTTATAAAATTGACTTCCTGTCCTAACGCATAAGGAACCATTAAAATATCAGAAAAAATTATAGCCGAATCTAAGTCGAATCTTTTTATTGGTTGTAAAGTGATTTCAGAACTCAATTCACTGTTTAAACAAAGATTAATAAAATTTTGATTTTTAGATCTTATTTCTCTAAATTCAGGTAAATATCTACCTGCTTGTCTCATAAACCAAAGTGATTTACAAGAAATTTTGCCGTGAAGTATTTTGTTAAGATTACTCATATATTATTAATTTTCTTTTTATAGGTTGTAGTGGTTTAATGTCTTGTTAAGTGTTCGTATAACTTTTTATACATATTTTATACATAGCTAAGTTAATAATTTTTTTTAAAACTGCTTAATTTTTGTAGATTGTATTAACTTTATAAACATTAGTAAAACAACATTATTAACACTTAATAAAATGTTAAAATGTTGTTAATTAATGTTAATTTTTCTGTATTTTTTTTTGTCAGCAGTGGAAAAAGATAGTTTATTATCAATTTATTAACAAATTTATGAACGAAAAATACAATGTATATCTTGTGTCTGACTCAACTGGTGAAACTCTTGATAGAATATTTCTTTCCCTAAAATCACAATTTGCCAATTTCATTTACAACAAAAAAGAGTTTGCTTTCATTAGAACCGAGCAACAAATTGATAAGATCATTAAAGAATGTAATGATTTAGAAAACTCTCTTATTCTTTACACAATTGTTGAAACAAAGTTAGCAAAATACATAGCAAAGGAAAGTGAGAAAAATAATGTGCCATGTTTCGGAATTTTAGGAAACTTAATATTAAGCTTTTCAAAGCTTTTAAACCAAAAAGCCATACACAAACCAAGCGCACAACACGTTCTAGATGATGATTACTATAAAAGAATAGAAGCCATACAATTTACGATGTCTCACGATGACGGAAAGAAAGTTGATGATATTAATGAAGCTGATGTAATTTTACTAGGCGTGAGCAGAACAAGCAAGACACCAACATCTATTTACCTGGCTAATAGAGGTTTCAAAACAATCAACATACCTCTAGTATTAGATCAAAAATTACCAGAGGGACTAAATTTTAATAAAAAAGCATGTATTATTGGTCTGATTGCTGACCCAGAAAGATTGGCTGATATCAGAAGAAACAGAGTTGCTATTATGAAAGATCACAACCTAAAAGAATACACAGATATTGAATTTATCAAAAAAGAAATATTTGATTCCAAAAATTTGTTCAAAAAAAATAATTGGCCTACAATTGATGTCACAAGACGATCAGTAGAAGAAACCGCAGCCTCAATCTTGAAAATAATTGAAATAAAGAAACACAAATGAAATTAATTTTGGCATCAAAAAGTGGCGTAAGAAAGCAAATTCTCGATAATTATAATATTGATTGTGAAGTTGTAGTTTCAAACGTAGATGAAGACGAGGTAAAATCTTCCCTACTTGCTGAAGGAGCTGATCCAGCTTTAATTTCTAAAAATCTCGCTGAAATAAAATCTATTAAAGTTAGTAATAGAAATCCAAATCAACTTGTTTTAGGAGCCGACAGTGTTATATCACTCAATAATGAAATAATTAATAAACCAAAATCAAGAAATGAAGCTTTAGAGATTCTTAAAAAACTAAATAATTCAAAACATTATCTTATAAGTTCAGTATGTATCTCAAAAAATGGATCGATGATTTGGAATTATACAGATTCATCAGAACTTAAAATGAAAAACCTTTCCAATGATCAACTAGAAAATTATTTAAAAAAAATAAGCACAGAAACTTTACTAGCTTATGGCGTTTATCAAGTAGAAGCTGACGGATTGGAGCTATTCGAATACGTAAAAGGCGATCATAACTCAATTATGGGTTTGCCTATAAAACACATAATCAATTATATTAATCAATATAAATAAAAATGACTAAAAAATTTGGTATAATCGGAAATCCCATAGAGCATTCCTTGTCTCCTATTCTTCACAACTATTGGTTCAAAAAGTATAAAATCGACGCAACTTACTCAATAATAAAAGTTGAAGAAAACGAATTGGTTGGCGTTATTAAAAAAATTAAAGATAAAGAGCTAAGTGGCATCAACATCACATTGCCTTATAAACAAAAAATTGTATCTAGTTTAGATATAATTGTAAACGACGCGGAAATCACTAGTTCTGTTAATACTGTATATCTTGGAAATGATGGAACCATTATTGGTGAAAACACGGATGTATATGGTTTGCAGGCCGCTTATTTAAAAGAGGTGGAAAATATACCTAATAAGAAAGCTTTAATTATTGGAGCCGGAGGAGTTTCGCCATCTGTAATATTATCTCTAAATAAATCAGGGGTAAAAAGCATTTCGATTACGAATAGAACTAAAGAAAAATGTATTTTCTTAAAGAAAAAATTTAATAATTTAGAGATTCTTTCTTGGACCGATTTAGAACAAAATTTGAAAAATTTTGACATTATCGTAAATGCAACCAGTTTAGGATTAAAAAATTATCAAGATTTTGGGTTTGATTTTAAAAATGTAAAACAAGATTTGATTTATATAGACACTATTTACAATCCATTAGAAACAAAGACTCTAAAGTACTTAAAAGAAAAAGATATAAAAGTTTTTAATGGACTTGAAATGTTTATTTATCAAGGGCAAAAATCTTTTTATTTGTGGAATAAAATTAATCCCGAAATTGACCAAAAATTAGTAGAACTATTATTATCAAAATTAAAATGAGAAAAATAGGCATTACAGGTTCTTTAGCATCTGGCAAAACCTCAGCCAGCAAAATTTTATCTCATAGTAGAGGACCACTATTTAGCGCTGATAAAGAAGTTTTAAAATTATATAAAAGAAAAGCTTTTAAAAGATTGATTTCAAAAAAATTCGGAATTAAAAAAAATCAAAATATCAAAAGAGAGTTAAAAAAAAAAATTACAAAAGATAAGTCTACTATAAATAAATTAGAAAAAATTATTCATCCTTTAATAAGAAGGGAAATGCACAATTTTATAAAACAAAATTCACATAAAAGATATGTCTTTTTCGAAATACCACTATTGGTAGAAAGCAGATTAATGAAAATATTTGATCTAATTTTTTTCATCAAAGCCAAAAAGAGTATTAGACTTCGAAGATTTAGGGCAAGTGGAGGTGACAAAAAACTATTTGAAATTCTTAATAAAAAGCAATTTACCGACAAAAAAAAATCAGAACAATGTCATCACGTTGTTGTTAATGAAAAAACTTTAAAGTATTTAAAAAAAAGATTATTAGATATATTTAGGTATTATGAAAGAGATATTTCTTGATACAGAAACTACTGGTTTATCATTTAATGAAGGTCATAGAATTGTAGAAATTGCTTGCATTGAAACCCAAGATCTTATTGCCACAGGAAAAGTGTTTCATAAGTTAATAAATCCTGAGAGAGATGTTCCTGAGCAAGCTTTTAAAGTACATGGTTTTTCAAGTGAGTTTTTGAAAGATAAAGAAACATTTAAGATGATAGCTAACCAGTTTTTAGATTTTATAAAAGGGAAAAAAATTATAATTCACAATGCTCCATTTGATTTAAGTTTTTTAAAAGGAGAAATGAATAAAATTGGTAATAAAGATAAAATTGACGAAAAAATGGTAGTAGATTCACTTGAAGTTGCAAGAAATAAGTTTCCTGGGTCATCAAATTCATTAGATGCTTTATGTAAAAAATTTAACATTGACCTATCAAAAAGAACTAAACATAATGCCTTATTAGATTGTGAATTATTAAGAGAAGTTTATATAAATTTATTAGATGTAAAAGAACCAAAATTTAATTTATCATCCAATACATTAGAGGATAATTTCTTTAAGAACAAAAACTATAATAAAGAAGTTCTAAGCATCCCAGAGGGAGAAATTAAATTACACAAAGAGTTTATAAAAAAAGAATTGAAAAAAAACTTTTACTGAATTTTTTTCATTTGATAAAGTTTTTCAAAATCTACTTTTTCACTAATTTTTATATCTTTGAAACCTGAATTTTCAAACAAATTTACAAAAATTCCTCTTAGCTCAGAATAAATATTTGTCGGTACTTCAACTAATACAATTTTTTCGACTTCTTTTTTTTCTATATTATCATTTGAAAGTTCAATTACAGCTGAATAAACAATTCTTGTATTAATCTTTTCAAAATTGTCATCTACAGGTTTTAAATTCAACGATGTCAAAACCTCAATTAAATTCTGACGTATTTGATTACTCTTAATATCTATATTTATTTTGTACTTAGAAATATCTTTAGAAAGTAAAAAAAAGGTTTTAGAATTAGGTATACTAAAGTTTAGTTCTTTTATGTATTTTCCAATAATTTTATAACTCATCTTTGTTTTTGTCGATTATTTCACCGTCTATAGTTTTATCGTTTTTCTTTTTTTCAGCAATAGTTGATTTATTCTTAAAAACTAATTTAAAAAGCATATTTCTAGTAAAAGGGAATAATAGAATGAACCCTAATGCATCTGTAAAAAAACCCGGAATAATTAATAATAACGCAGCTATAGCAATTGATGCTCCAGAAATTAATTCGTAAACAGGAACTTTATTTTGATAAAGGTTCGTTATACCCGATCTCAAGGTCTGAAGCCCTTGAATTCTGGCATAATAGATACCAATAATTGCGGTTAAAAATATAAGGGCAACAGTGTTCAAGGCTCCTATTTCACCCCCAATTTTAATCATTAGAAATATTTCTAATGCAGGTATACCAATAAAAAGTAAAAAAAATGTGTTCATTTGTCTGATACAAAATTATATTATTCATGTATATTTATCAAATTATGAGTAACAGTTTTGGTTATTTAGATATAATTTTACTTGGAATGATCGCAGGATTTATAATCTTGAGATTGAGAAGTATCTTAGGAAGAAAAACTGGGCATGAGTCAAAAATCTATCCAAATTTTGCTGAAAAAGAATTCAGTATGCCACAAAAGGATGTGCAACCAATTAAGAAAAATTTAGAAATTTTAGAGGGACAAGATAAAAAAGAATTCTTAAAGGGTGCCGAAATAGCATATGAAAGTATTTTAACTTCTTTTGCTAACGGGGATTTAATTAAATTAAAAGCTTTGCTTGGGTCTAATATGTTTTCAAATTTTTCAGAAGCTATTAAAACAAGAAATAAGGAAAATATAAAATCTGAGTTTACATTTATTGGAGTAAAGGAGTCCTCAGTTGAAAAATATGAAAAGATCAAGGACAATCTATTTGCTACAGTAAAATTTGTTGCTGAGGTTATCTCTGTAAAAAGAGATAAAGATAATAAAATAATTGAGGGCAATCCTGATAAAATAAAATTTGTTACTGATAATTGGAAATTTACAAAAAATATTAATAACAAAAGTCCAAACTGGTATTTATCTGAAATTATCAGCTAGTGATAAAAAAAAAAGATCTTTCCCAAGAAGATAAAAAAACCTGGGAAGATTATATAAAAGATCCATCAGACATTTACGATAAAGATACAAATAATCGAAAAGTAATCAGGAAAGAAAGATTTAAATTTGATTTACACGGTTTTACTTTAGATGATGCAAATAAGAAAGTAAGACAAATATTACTTTTTTGCGTCGAGAAAAAATATAAAGAATTGTTATTGATTACGGGTAAGGGACTACATTCTACAAGTGATAAAGACGCTTATATTTCTAGAGATCTTGGAAAATTGAAATATTCTGTCCCAGAATTTATTAAATCTGATATTGAGCTTAATAAATTAATCATTTCTATCAAAGAAGCCGAAGTTAAAGATGGTGGAGAAGGTGCAATTTTAATAAAATTTAAAAATTTATAATATAAATTTTGATAGATCTGTATCTTTAACTAGATTGCCTAAATTATCTTTAACAAACTTTTTATCTACCGTAATTGTTTCCCCAGCTTTATCGGTAGCGTTGAAACTGATATCATCTAATACTTTTTCAATAATAGTGTGAAGTCTTCTTGCCCCAATATTCTCAACAGAGGAGTTAACTTCTGCAGATATTTTTGCAAGCATATCAATTCCATCATCTGAAAACTCAAGATTAACATCTTCAGTTTTTAAAAGTGCTTTGTATTGTTTTATTAAACTATTATCTGGTTCCTTAAGGATTCTTTTGAAATCTTCCTCATTTAAAGCATTCAACTCTACTCTTATTGGTAATCTTCCTTGTAACTCTGGTAATAGGTCAGCCGGTTTAGCTAATTGGAAAGCTCCT
>Ga0066364_10000087_pt1 | contig 15530 bp, 19 predicted proteins | sample Knorr_S7_td_Surf_FD_70970 | JGI IMG/M metagenome (GOLD analysis project Ga0066364, IMG submission 70970) | Marine microbial communities from Southern Atlantic Ocean transect - Knorr_S7_td_SurfaceA_ad_6m_LV_A | ecosystem: Environmental > Aquatic > Marine > Oceanic | place: Southern Atlantic...
TTTAAAAAAGTATATTCCAAATTAGGATAAGTCAATATAACTTACCATTATGAAAGATTTACTTTATTTAAAAGATGATCAAATAAAAGAGTTTATTCAATTACTTTATTACGCATATAGAGAGACCTTTTCGGATCCAAGAGAGATATTATCAAAAAAATTTTTCGGTCCAGCTCATTTAAGGGCTTTACACTTAATAGAGAGCAACCCCGGTATAAATCTAGGTGAATTAATATTTAAATTGAAAGTAACCAAACAAAGTTTAAATAGGGTTTTAAGAGACTTAATTAGGTCTAAAATGATAAAACAAATTCAAGATGAAAATGATACTAGAAAAAAAAATTTATTTTTAGACAAAGAGGGAAAAGTCTTTTTTGAAAGTGTTTATAATTCACAAAAAAAAAGAATATTTAATGCATTGAAAAATTCAAGTTCAGACTCTGTTATAAAATTTAAGGGTGTTTTAAAAAAAATAATTGATGGAAAATGACAAATCACATATTCTAGTAGTAGACGATGATGATAGAATAAGAAATCTACTTAAGGATTATCTATCAGAAAATAATTACATTGTATCATCTGCTGAAAATGCTGAAGACGCAAAACTTAAAATAAGTTATTTAAATTTTGATATAATTGTTCTTGATGTAATGATGCCAGGACAAGATGGTTATGAACTTACTAAAGAAATAAAGAAAAAAAGTAAGGTCCCAATTATTTTACTTACAGCAAAAGGAGAAGTTGAAAATAGGATAAAAGGTTTAGAATTAGGTGCAAATGACTATATTGGAAAACCTTTTGAACCAAAAGAATTGCTTCTGAGAATAAAAAATATATTAAAAGGTAAAAATATTATCAATCCAGACTCTCATTATAAAGTGGGGGATGCGATTATAAATCTTAATAAAATGACAATAAGTTTGAATAAAAAAAATAATAAGATAAATAGTTCTGAGAGAAAAATTCTTATAGAAATGTTATCAAATCCTGGAAAAACTTATTCGAGAGAGGAAATAGGATCTATATCTGGAATAATTCAAGAGAGGTCTATTGACGTTATGATAACAAGACTTAGACAAAAATTAGAAATAAAACCAAAAAATCCAAAATATTTACAAACAATAAGAGGCTTAGGATATGTTCTCTGGATTGAATAAATTTATAAAATTTCTTCTTCCTAAAAGATTATTTTATAGAGCACTTATAATTGTTGCTGCTCCTATAATTATTCTTCAATTAATTGTTACAATTGTTTTTTTCGATAGTATTTGGATCAAAGCGAATAAAAACACCACTAGAGCTCTTGTTGCTCAATTAAAAACAATAGAGGAAATTTATCAAATCGATAAAAAAAATTTAGATTTTTTAACAGATAGTTACAAAAATAATTTTAGTTTTGAAATTGGAATTAATAGCGATAAGTTTCCCGAAATTTCCGGTGAGAGAAAATTTAGTCCTATGGATAGGTCATTAAGAAGGGAATTGAAATCAGCTTTTGGTAATAATAACTACTGGTTCAACACTTCTAAATTTAAAAATGCTGTTGAAATAAAAATTAAATCCAAAAAAGAAATTATTGAATTTTTAGTTCCTAAAGAGATGGTGTCAACTTCATCGGTGAGATTATTTGTTTTATGGACAACTTTACCTTCATTAATTTTAATAGTTATAGCTTTAATATTTCTAAAAAATCAAACCAGACCTTTAGTAAAATTAGCAAAGGCTGCTGAAAGATTTGGTAAAGGAGATTACGTAAATGACTTTAGACCTTCAGGCGCCCAAGAAATTAGAAAAGCAGCTTATGAATTTGATAGGATGGCTAAAAGAATTAATAGACATTTAAATCAAAGATCAGAAATGTTATCGGGTATAAGTCATGATTTAAGAACTCCTTTAACAAGATTAAAACTTCAACTAGCAATGATCAGTCAAAAAGATTTATCTAAGAACATGTCAAAAGACATCGATGAAATGGAAAGTATGCTTAATGATTACTTGCAATTTGCAAAAACTCAAACGCAAGAAAAAACAATTGAGATTAATTTAGCAAAAATTTTAAATGAAATAAGTGATAGTTTTAAAAGTACAAACTTAAACATTTTATTAGAAAATGATAAAATAATTTTGAAAGGTAGACCCACATCATTAAGAAGGTCTTTTGAAAATATTATTCAAAATGGTTTAATTTATGGTAAAAAAGTTGAAGTTAAAGTTCAAAAAAGTTCAAATCGATTATTAATTTTTTTTGACGATGATGGTCCTGGTATACCAGAGGATCAATATAAAAATGTTTTCAAGCCTTTTTTTAGGTTGGATAAAAGTAGAAGTCTCAATAAGTCAGGAGTTGGTCTTGGCCTAGCAATTGTAGAGGATATTATCAATTCTCATGGAGGAAATATTCAATTAGGAAAAAGTAAATTCAAAGGTTTGCAAGTTAAGGTTTCTTTGCCTTTTTGACTTTTCTATTTTTTTTTAATTTTTTTATAATCAATTCTTGGTTTTGAACAATTTTTTTTAATACTTCAAACTCTTCTCTAGAAACAAGATTTAATTTTCTGACTATTTTATCAATTTTAAATTTCATATCTGTTGAAATTTCTTTTTGTATGTCTTTTGAAGTTAAAATACTATTCTCAATGAAACTTGATATTGTTTTTAAAAATTTTTCAGAATTTTTCATAACCTATCTTATTTGATAGAAATACTAATTTCAAATATGATATAAGAAAATATGTTTATCCATAATTTAGACCCAGTATTATTTGATTTTGGGTTTTTAGAAATCAGATGGTACTCATTAGCATATATATTTGGAATTTTATTCGGTTGGTGGTTTGGAAAACACTTAATTAAAATTAAATTTTATGATTACCAAAATGAAAAGCTTTTAAAAGATTTTGATGATCTGATTACGTTTTTGATTATTTCTATAATTCTTGGTGGAAGACTTGGATATATAATTTTTTATAATCTTGAATACTATACTAACAATCCTTTTGAAATTGTAAAAGTATGGAAAGGAGGAATGTCTTTTCATGGAGCGTTGATTGGTATAGTAATAGGTACCTACCTCTTCTCTATTAAAAAAAAAATAAAACTGTTTCTTTTATTGGATATAATAGCTTGTGTGTCTCCTATTGGAATTTTTTTCGGTCGTATAGCAAATTTTATTAATAGTGAACTTATTGGAAAAGTCACTAATGTAAAATGGAGTGTAGTTTTTCCAATTATAGACTCAATGAAAAGACATCCGTCTCAAATTTATGAGGCAATACTGGAGGGTATTGTTTTATTTATCATAATGTGTGTAACTGTATCTAAAAAAGATTATAAAATTGGAACATGTTCATTTCTGTTTTTAATAAGTTATGGAGTGTTCAGAGTAATAGCGGAAATTTTTAGAGAACCAGATGTACAAATTGGTTATTTATTTAATTTCATATCTATGGGTACTTTGCTGAGTATATTAATGATATTGACGGGATTAATAATATATCTTTATTCAAAAAAAAATGAGAACTAACTTAAAATTTTTTAAAAAATCAAAATTTCTACCAGTTGATAAATTTTTTTATAATGTTTTATATGATAAAAAATTTGGTTATTATAATTCTGCTATTCCATTTGGACCTCAAGGCGATTTTGTTACTTCGCCAAATATCTCAAATTTATTTTCTGAAATGATAGCGATTTGGATAATTTCTACATGGGAGTTATTTGGAAAACCAAAAAAAATTAATGTGGTTGAACTTGGTCCAGGTGATGGAAGTTTAGTAAAAGTCCTTATTGAAGTATTTAAAAGGTTTCCTGAATTTAATTTAGCAAAAAGAATATATTTATTTGATGAAAGTAAATTACTTAAAAAATTTCAAAAAAAAAATATTAAAAATTCTGTCAAATGGATTGATGATTTCAACAGTATTAAAGGTGCTCCAGTTATTTTTTTTGGAAATGAATTTTTTGATGCTATCCCAATTAAACAATTTAAACGTGAAAAGAATATCTTATTTGAAAGAAATTTTTTTTTAGAGAAAAATAATAAAATTTCAGAAATATATAAAAAAGCATCTTATCAAGACAGAAAAGCTATAAATTCTTACAAAACGTTAAAAAATTTAAGATTCATTGAGTTTCCAAAAAGTGGTTTTTCTTTATTAGAAAAAGTAACAAATAAAATCAATACGCTAGGTGGTTGTATTTTAATGATTGATTATGGATATCTTAAATCAAATAACCAGGACACTCTTCAGTCTGTTGTGAAACATAAAAAAAATTTTATACTCGCTAATGTAGGTAAAGCAGATATAACGGCTCATGTTAATTTTTCTCTTTTAAATGAATTTTATTTAAAAAAAAAAATTAAAATTAAAAAGAATATTACTCAATCACAATTTTTAAAAAACATGGGTATTCTGAAAAGAGCAGAAATCATTGCAAAAAGAATGACTTTTAGGCAGCAAACAAATCTTTACTTAAGATTGAAAAGATTGCTTAGTCCTAAATCAATGGGAAACTTATTTAAAATAAGTTTAGCTTTTAAATGTAAATTGAGTAATTTTTCTGGATTTTAAATGTTTTATTCAAAAAAACTCAAAAAAATAAAAGGTATCCAACACTGCTTTTTCTCAAGAAAAGGTGGATATTCAGCAGGACTTTATAAATATCTAAATTGTGGAAGAGGATCAAAAGATAATAAAAATAATATTAAAAAGAATTTAAATTTAGTATCGAGGAAAATGAAAGTTAAAAGCAAAAATTTAATTTTAATGCATCAAACACACAGTAACAAAGTTTTTGAAATTAAAAAAAAAGACTTTAAAAGTAAAATTTACGCGGATGCTATGCTTACAAGAAATAAAGGATTAGCGCTAGGTGTAGTTACAGCTGATTGTGTACCAATTTTACTTTACGATAAAAAAAGCAAATTTATTGGTTGTATTCACGCAGGTTGGAAGGGAGCGATATCAAACATTATTAAAAATACTATTTCAAGAATAAATAAAATTGAACCCAATAGCAAAATTTATGCAAGCATAGGTCCGTGTATTGGCAAAAAAAATTATGAGGTAGATAATGATTTTTTCGATAAGTTTATTTTAAAATCACCACAAAATAAAAAATATTTTACCAAAAAAAATAAAACTAAAAAATTATTTAACTTAAGGCTATTTGTAGCTGATAAACTAGCAGAGCAAAAAGTGAGGTTTGACCATGTAAATTATGATACTTTTGATGAAAAAAATAAGTTTTTTAGCTACAGAAGGTCTAAAATTTTAAATCAGAGTGACTATGGAAGATGTATTTCTGCAATCAGCTTGGTTTAGATTAAATTTGAAAACAGGAAAAAATAATTGTATAACTAAGTACATTTCATGAAAATTTTATCTGGAACTAGCAATCTTAAGCTTAGCAAAGATATTTCTAAAAATTTAAAATTAAAACTTATTAATACAAATATAAAAAGGTTTGCAGATGGAGAGATCTACATTGAGATTAACGAAAATATTAGAGGAAATAGTGTTTTTGTAATTCAGTCTACTTCCAACCCAGCGAATGATAACATTATGGAACTTTTACTCGTGATTGACGCTTTAAAAAGATCTTCTGCAAAAACTATAACTGCCGTCATTCCTTATTTTGGTTACGCTAGACAAGATAGAAAAGTAGCACCAAGAACATCAATATCTGCTAAAGTTGTTGCAAACTTAATTTCTAATGCAGGTGCAACAAGAGTTGTTACTGTAGATTTACACGCTGGACAAATTCAAGGTTTCTTTGACATGCCAGTAGATAATTTGTACACAGCGCCTCTTTTTGCAAAATATATTAAAAAGAAACTTAATACAAAAAAACTGATTTGCGTTTCACCGGATGTAGGTGGTGTGGCTAGGACCAGAGCACTAGCAACTAGGATCAAAGCTGATCTTGCAATTATAGATAAGAGAAGACCTGCTCCTGGTAAATCTGAAGTAATGAATATAATTGGAAACGTAAAAAATAAAACTTGTATTATAGTGGATGATATTATTGATAGCGGTGGTACTATAGTAAATGCTGTAGAGGCTTTGAAAAAAAATGGTGCTAATGAAGTTTACGTATTTATAACTCATGCTGTTTTAAGCGGCAATGCTGTTAAAAAAATTAAAAGCTCAAAAATTAAAAAGTTAATAATAACTGATACAATTGATAATACTTCGAAAATAAAGAATAATAATAAGATTCAGGTGTTATCTATAGCCTCACTTATGTCAGAAGCTATAAAAAGAATAGCTAATTCTAATTCGGTGTCAGATTTATTTAATTAAGACTTGTTTTAGTAAAGATCATGAGTTATATACCCTCTTCAATAAAATTATGAGTAATCTAAAAGCATTAAAAAGATCAAACTTATCTTCTGGCTCAACTAAAAAGTTGAGGGCCGACGGATATATACCTGCAATATTATATGGTGGAAAAGACTCAAATCTTAACATTTCTATAAGTAAGAAGGAAATATCAGCTATAATAAGCTCGGAAACATTTTTGTCTAAGGTTTTAGAAATTGAAGTTGAGGGGAAAAAAGAAAAAGTAATTCCTAGAGATGTTGCGTACAACGTAGTTTCAGAAGAACCAATACATATCGATTTTATGAGAATAGTCACAGGAAAAAAAATTATACTAAATATACCCGTAAAGTTTATTAATCATCCTGACTCGCCAGGACTTAAAAGGGGCGGAGTTTTAAACATTGTTAGAAGAAAAGTAGAATTAAAATGTCCTGCTGAAAATATTCCTGACGAAATTGTGGTTGATTTATCTGGAACGGATATTGGAACAAGTATTAAGATATCCTCTGTAAAGCTTCCTGAAAATGTTTTACCAACAATTACTGATAGGGATTTTGTTGTGGCAACTGTAGCTGCACCAACAGTTATTAAAGAACCAGAAAAACCTGCTGAAGAAACCACTGCAGAAGGAGCAGAAGGGGAAACACCAGCTGAAGGAACAGAAGCTGTAGCAAAAGAAGGTGATGCAGCAAAGAAAGATGACAAAGCAAAAGATGCTGCTTCTGATAAAAAATCAGAAGAAAAAAAACCTGCTGAAAAAAAACCTGCTGATAAGAAATAATTAATATGCTTTTACTCGTTGGATTAGGAAATCCCGGCTCCAATTATACAAACACAAGACACAATATCGGTTTTAAAATAATCGACGCAATAAATAGTCATTTTAAACTTTCTAAACAAAAACCAAAATTTAAAGGCTTACTTACGACAGGAAACATTGATGAAAAAAAAGTTTATGCAATTAAACCTCTTACGTTTATGAATAACTCAGGAACAGCCATTAAGGAGCTCATCGATTATTTTAAAATAGATGCTAAAGATGTAATCGTATTTCATGATGATATGGATATAGATTTTGGAAAAATCAAGGCAAAGTTTGGTGGAGGTAGTGCTGGACACAACGGAATTGAGTCAATTGATAAATTCATTGGTAAAGACTATTCCAGGGTAAGAATAGGAATTGGACATCCAAAACAAAAAAAGAAAGTCAATAATCATGTATTAGAGGACTTTAAAGAAGATGAAGAAGATAAGATGAAAGAAATAACTGAAAATATCGTTAAACAAATACCTACTCTTATAGATAAAAAAATGGATTTATTCTCAAGTAAAGTTAATCAAAATCTTAATGGGATTTAAATGTGGGATTGTGGGGCTGCCAAACGTTGGTAAATCCACTTTATTTAATGCGCTTACAGCTTCTAAGAATGCTGAAGCAGCAAATTTTCCTTTTTGCACTATAGATCCTAATATTGGAGTTGTGGATGTGGTCGACGAAAGACTTGATCAATTAGCAAAATTATCAAATTCGGTAAAAAAGATTTATACAAATATTACCTTTGTTGATATTGCAGGCCTTGTTAAAGGAGCATCAAAAGGTGAAGGATTGGGAAATAAATTTCTTTCTCATATAAGAGAAGTAGATGCCATCATTCATCTTGTGAGATGCTTTGAATCTGAAAAAATTACTCACGTAAATTCGAAAATAAGTCCTGTAGAAGATCTAGAAACCATAAAAACTGAAATAATACTTTCTGATTTAGATATTGTCCAAAAAAAATTGGAAAAAAGCAAAAAGAAATTACTTGAGGAAAAAGAAATCAAAATATTAGAAGAAAAGTCAGATATACTAAATAAAGGCGAAGAGGTAAGAATAAATGATGTTGATGAAGAAAAATTTTTATCAAGTATTGGTTTATTAAGCATTAAGCCAAAAATTATAGTCTGTAATGTTGATGAGGAAAATATATCAAAAGGAAATAAATATACTCAGGATGTAAAAAAAAAATATCCAAATGAGAAAATAATCAACATATGTGCTGATATCGAAGATCAGCTTTCAGGTCTCGATAAAAATGAAAAAGAGAATTTTATGAAAGATATTGGTTTGAATAAAACAGGTTTAAATAAACTAATTAGAGAGGGTTACGATCTTTTAATGCTAGAAACTTTTTTTACTTCAGGTCCTAAAGAAAGTAGGGCTTGGACAGTAAGAAAAAATACGCCAGTACCAAAAGCTGCAAGTGTTATTCATACGGATTTTGAAAAAAATTTTATAAGAGCAGAGGCTGTAAGTTGTGAAGATTTTATAAAATATGGAAGTTCTGAAAAGTGTAAAGAGAATGGTAAACTAAGAACTGAAGGCAAAGACTATATTGTTAAAGATGGAGATGTATTACACTTCCGTGTCAACCCTTGACCAAATCTTTTTCATACTTAAATAAACTAAAATTGTTAAAAGCACTAAATAAAGAATAACTTTGACACCTGTTTTATGTCTTTCCTCAAGTTCAGGTTCAGCTGCCCAGGCTAAAAAAGTTGTTACATCTTTTGCCATTTGATCCACAGTTGAGTCAGTGCCATCCGCGTACTCTACCAAACCATCAATTAAGTTGTTTGGCATTTTAATTTTGTTACCGATCATATATTTATTGTAATATACGCCTTCATCTAAAGTCACTCCAGAAGGTGGATCTTCATAGCCTACTAATACAGAATAGATATAATTTGCACCACCTTTTCTAGCTTTAACTAAAACAGACATGTCTGGTGGATAGGCACCACCATTAGCCGCAATTGCTGCCTGGACATTTGGGTAAGGATTTTTAAATTTATCTGATGGTCTGCCTGGTCTTGTAAACATTTCTCCTTGTGAGTCAGGTCCATCATCTATTTCAAAGCTAGCTGCTATTGCCTTTACTTCTTGCTCGCTAAACTCTGGACCACCGGGCTCACCTAAATTTCTATAGCTCAAATACTGCATTGAGTGACAAGACGAACAAACTTCCTTATATACTTGAAAACCTCTTTGAAGAGAGGCTCTATCAAATGTTCCAGTTAATCCCTTAAAACTCCAGTCAACCTTTATGGGTTCTGTCATTTCAGCGCTGTTTAATTGTTTGAATGAAGTTAATAAGATTAATAATAAAGCTACAAATTTGTTTTTAGACTTTATCATTTGTCTTCCTAGCTATTAATGGCTCAGCTCCACCAGTTAGAACTGGCTCTGAAATACTCATAGGAATCGGATCTGTTTTCTCGAGATAACCAACAACTGGCATAACCACAATAAAGTGTAGGAAATAATATATAGTCCCTACTCTAGCTAAAACTAAATAAATTCCCTCTGCCGGCATCGCTCCAACATAACCAAGCATAAGAACATCAATTACTAAAATCCAAAAAAACTGTCTATAAATGGGCCTAAAAACTGCTGATCTAACTTTTGAGGTATCTAACCAGGGCAAAACAAATAAGATAAAAATTGCACTAAACATTAAAATAACTCCGCCAAGTTTATCAGGCACAGATCTTAAAATTGCATAAAAAGGTAATAAGTACCATTCAGGAACAATGTGTGCTGGAGTAACCAGTGGATTAGCTGGAATATAATTGTCAGAATGTCCTAAAACATTAGGCGTAAAAAAGACAAATCCCGCAAATATAATCATAAAAACTAACAATGCGAACGCGTCTTTAATCGTGATGTATGGATGAAATGGTACTGTATCCTTTGAAGGTTTTTTTATATCAATTCCAACAGGATTGTTATTGCCAGGAACGTGTAATGCCCATATGTGTAATACAACTAATCCCAAAATCAAAAATGGTATTAAATAATGTAAACTAAAAAATCTATTCAATGTTGGGTTGTCTACTGAGTAAGCCCCCCAAAGCCAAGTAGTTATACTATCTCCAACCAAAGGTATCGCACTAAATAAATTTGTTATTACTGTGGCTCCCCAAAAACTCATTTGACCCCAAGGTAGAACATACCCCATAAAGGCTGCTGCCATCATCAACAAATAAATCATTAATCCGATAATCCAAATTACTTCCCTTGGTGACTTGTAAGATCCATAGAACAAAGACCTAAAAATATGAATATAAACTGCTAAGAAAAACATAGATGCACCATTACTGTGTATGTATCTAATTAACCATCCATAATTTACATCTCTCATTATATGTTCTACGCTAGCAAAGGCTAAATCAGCATGAGCAACATAGTGCATAGCTAAAACGATGCCGGTGACTATTTGTGTTATTAAACAAAAAGTTAAGATACCTCCGAACGTCCACCAATAATTTAAGTTTTTCGGAGTTGGGTAGTCTGTAAGATGTTTACCAAGAGTTAATAAAGGTAAACGGTCATTAAACCATTTTCCTGCTTTTGATTTTGGTACGTAGTCGTGTTCACTCATTTTTATTATCCTATTTTAATAGTGTTATTATCTACAAATTCAAATTTAGGTATCTCCATATTAGTTGGTGCTGGACCTTTTCTAATTCTGCCTGATACATCATAATGAGATCCGTGACAAGGACAGAACCACCCATTAAAATCTCCTTTATTTTTTAAAGGCACGCATCCAAGGTGTGTGCATACTCCTAGCATAACTAACCACTCTTCTTTACCCTCTTTTACTCTATCTTCATCCTTTTGGGGATCAGGCAAATCGTCCAGATTAACTGCTCTTGCCTCTGCAATTTCTTCAGAAGTCCGTCTTTTTAAAAAAACTGGCTTACCTCTCCATAAAACAGTAATAGATTTACCAGGTTCAATGGCACTAATATCAACCTCAGTAGTTGCCAATGCTTGTTGTGCTTTATCTGGATTCATTTGATCTATCATTGGCCAAATAACTGCACCGACTCCTACTGCCCCAACTGTATAGCTAGCTGTAAACAAGAAATCTCTTCGATTGACTTTTTTTTCTTCTTTGCTCATTTATGTAAGTGCTTATAATGTAATTATTAAATAAGACCATATTATAAAAATTTCTAGGGTCAGAATGACACATAAATTAAGCTCAAATAATGCACATAGTCCTTTACAAACCTGATATCCCTCAAAATACTGCAGCAATTATAAGATTAGGTGCCTGCTTAAATTTAAAAGTTCACTTAATAGAGCCGTGTGGCTTTAATTTGAATGATGCCAGGTTTCAAAGAGTCGTAATGGATTATGTGGGCTTATGTGAAATTGTAAGGCATAATGATTTTAAAACATTTTTAAAAAAATTTAAAAAGTCTAGAATAGTTTTAATGACAACGAAGGCAAAAAGAATATATCATAATTTTAAATTTAAAAAAAATGATATGCTTTTATTTGGAAGAGAGAGCGCAGGGGTACCAAAAGAAATACATCAAATAATAAAAAATAAGATTAAAATTCCTATGAATAAAAAAACTAGATCACTTAATGTAGCTATGAGTGTCGCTATAGTTGCAGCTGAGGCCTTGAAGCAAAACAATTTACTAAAATGATTACATCTGATTTCAAAAAAAAAATGACCGATAGTTGGTTTTCATATTTACAAAGTCAAATTTGTAAAGAATTTGAATATCTTGAGAAAAATAAAGTAAAATTTTCCAAAAGAATTTGGAGTAAAAATAAAAAAGAAGAAGGAGGCGGAATTTCATATTTGTTAACAAAAGGTAAAATATTCGATAAAGTAGGTGTAAATAAATCTACTGTTTCAGGAGTTTTTCCAAAGCAATTTAGATCAAAAATTTTAGGAGCAGAGAGAAAAGGTCGTTATTGGGCGTCAGGTATTTCGGTTGTTGCACATATGAGAAATCCAAAAATGCCAGCAATACATTTTAATACAAGATTTATAGTCACATCTAAAGAATGGTTTGGTGGAGGAATAGACGTCACTCCAAGTTATGAGGACAATAAAGAAGAAAAAATGATACATAATTTTTTAAAAAAGGTATGTGTTCAAAATAAAAAAAATTATAAAAAATATAAGATATGGTGTGATAAATATTTTTATTTACCCCATAGAGGAGAAGCTAGGGGAATAGGTGGCATTTTCTTTGATTATGAAACTAAAGATTGGATTAAGAATTTTAAATTTGTAAGAGAACTTGGTCTTGCATTTATCGATATTTCAAAAAAAATTATTAAAAGAAAAGAAAAATTTAAATGGGCAAAAAAGGATAAGGAAAAACAATTATTAAAACGCGGAAGATACGTTGAGTTCAATCTTTTATATGACAGAGGAACAAGGTTTGGTTTAAACTCTGGTGGCAACATTGACTCTATATTAATGTCACTTCCTCCAGAAGCGAGTTGGAAATAGTTATGGAAAAAGAACCGATTACAGTCAGTGGGCTACAAAATTTAAAGTCAGAGTTAGAAGATTTAAAAAATATTCAAAGACCAAAAATTGTTGAGGCTATAGCCGAAGCAAGATCGCATGGCGATTTAAAAGAGAATGCTGAATATCATGCCGCTAAAGAACAACAAGCATTAATTGAAAGCCGTGTAATTGCTATAAATGATATAATTGCAAGAGCGAATGTAATTGATGTAACTAAAATTGAAAATAATGGAAAAGTTATTTTTGGATCTACTGTAAAAGTTCAGGACCTCGAAACAGATAAAAAAATTTCTTACAGATTAGTAGGTCAGGATGAAGCAGATATTAAGAAAAATTTAATTTTTTTTAAAAGTCCAATTGGAAAGGCTTTAATTGGAAAAATTAAAGGTGAAATGATAAGTGTAAATACTCCCTCTGGAGAGAGAAATTTTGAGATTTTAGATGTTGAATATATTTAATTTAAATTAATTTGAATTATTTCATCTATTCTTTCATTTGAAATTTTAAAGTTGTTAGCAACCCACTCTTTTTCCAATATTCTTAAAACATTTCCTAAAGATTGCCCCTCTTTCATGCCCTTTTTTTTTAATAATTCACCATTTATAGGAAACAAAGGCACTTTAATTTTTAAAATTTTATTCAAAGTGTTTACGAAATCAATAGATTTAAGTTTGTTATTAATTGAAAAATTAATTAAATTTAGAGCAATTAGGTTTTTTTTTCCAAAAAAGTAAGCATTTTTTGTTAAATCATTTACAAAAAATTCTTTTTCATTTTGGATTTTTTTTAAATTTTCACTAATTTTTTTAAGTGTTTCTTTTATTTTATTAGATGCATTATACTTATGTAAAAAATATTCATGATTATCTTTTTCGTCTATTAACAGCACTGCTAGTAAAATATCTCTATTTAGTTCTGAGTCAGAATAAACTTTTTTAAGTCTTTCTAATCTATTAAGATATAAAAATTCAGGAAATATCATAGAAAATATCTCCTTTAGGTTACTACTTTGATTAATCTTATAGAAATTTTTAAGATCTAAAATTTTCAAAAGCTCAATAAGAATTCTTTCTTTAGAAATTTTTTTAATACCGTCTAAGTTTTGTTTAATAGCATCACTCGTACTTAGTTCGACAGTTGTTTCATACATAATTTTAAATCTAACAAACCTAATAATTCGTAGATAATCTTCCTCAATTCTTTTTTGTGGATTGCCAATAAATTTTACATTATTATTTTTAAGATCCACAGTACCCATTTGCGGGTCAAATATATTCCCATTTATATCCATGTAGATTGCATTTATTGTAAAGTCTCTTCGCTCAGAGTCTTTTTTCCAATCATCAGTGTACTCGATCTCCGCATGCCTACCGTCTGTTTTAATATCCTTTCTTAAGGTAGTTAATTCTACTTTATGTTCATTCAATACAATAGTTACAGTTCCATGTTTGATCCCTGTATCGATTACTTTTAAGCCTGTATCTCTAAATTTTTCTTTAATTTGGTCAGTCGTTAAAATTGTTGCAATATCTATATCGTCTATTTTTTCATTTGAAAGGTGTTTCCTTACACATCCACCTACAAATCTAGCAGCTACTTTTTCATCCGGAATACCTTCTTGTAATTTTTTAAAAATAAATTTTAATTCTTTATTTTTATAAAAAGGGAAAAAAGTTCTTCTGATTTTTTGTATAAAATTAAGACTATGACTCAACATAAAACTTTGGCTGGGGCACTAGGATTCGAACCTAGGATGGCGGTATCAAAAACCGCTGCCTTACCGCTTGGCTATGCCCCAAATATAAGTTTCTGATATATCATAAATAAATAAATTTAAATAGTTTTTGCAATTGAAAACCAACAATTAGCGTATTTTTTTCTGATTTTTTTAAGTGCGGCTTTTGAACATTTTACGCTATTAAACAAACCATAACAAACAGATCCTGAGCCGGTCATTCTCGAGAAATAACAGCCTTCTAGCTTATTAATATCTGCAAGCAATTTTCTAATAAATGGATGTTTTTTTTCTACAATTGATTGTAATTCGTTTTTAGAATTAATTAAGTACTTTATAAATTCTTTTTTTGTCCTAGACGATATATCTGAAAAAGGCCTCTTTTTAGAAAAGCGATCTACTTTAGAATACACATTTTTGGTTGAGCATTTTATTCCAGGATAAGCTAGTAAAAAAATTAGCTTATGCTTTTTTTTAATTTCTAATACTTTTTTGATATTTTTTTGATAACCCTGGTTTTTATAAAAAAGTCTTAAGTCAGAACCTACGCTATCAATAATTTTTTCAAATATTTTATTTGGAATTTTTTTTTTGAAAAATTTTAAAAGAGCAGCAGCGTTACTTGAGCCTCCTCCTAACCCAGCAAAAACTGGTATTTTTTTCACTATTTTTACAGAGTAATAATCATGGATAAGATTATATTTTCTCATTATACTTAACGTTCTTGTAATAGAATTATTTTTTTTATTTATATTCATTGAATTTTTTCCTTTTATCGAAACAAAATCCTTTCTTTTCCCTTTAGTCTTTTTAACAGAGATTGAATCACTTAAATCAATTAAACAATAGATTGATTGAATATCATGTAATCCTGTCTCTAGTTTTTTGTTTACTGTTAAAGATAAATTTATTTTTGCAAATGATTTAAAGACCATTTTTACAGGCCAGTTATTAATTTTGTTTCAATTTTCTGTTTTAATTGCAATTCTGTTTTTTTAAGGTTTAAAACATAATTCCAATAATACCTAGCTTGGATTTCGTTCCCATTTTTCCATAAAACGTCTCCGTAATGATCATTAACTATAGGATCAGCAGGCATAAGTTTTACTGCAAGCTGAAGATAATCTTTTGACTCTT
>Ga0066364_10000090_pt1 | contig 15453 bp, 17 predicted proteins | sample Knorr_S7_td_Surf_FD_70970 | JGI IMG/M metagenome (GOLD analysis project Ga0066364, IMG submission 70970) | Marine microbial communities from Southern Atlantic Ocean transect - Knorr_S7_td_SurfaceA_ad_6m_LV_A | ecosystem: Environmental > Aquatic > Marine > Oceanic | place: Southern Atlantic...
AATGATTTTTCTATAAACTGTTGGATTGTGTTTCCGCTGGGTTGTGACTGCCAACCCGCAAAACAAGTACCATTATACTCAACAATAGCTTTATATCGAGGCATTACTCAAATTTATAACCTTTTATAAATTCTTTTATTTTTTGTTTATTTTTTCCAGGCTTTTGAATTTCTAAGATTTCAATATATTTATCTTTACAGGCAATAAATAAGCTTTCGTTTTCAATAACAACGTGACCGGGTTTTTTAGATTTTTTATCAGATAATTTGCACTCAAAGATTTTTAATTTATTACTATTATTATAAAAATAACAACCTGGAGAAGGTGTTAAAGCGTGTATCTTAGCAATCACAGTCTCAGCATCAATATTCCATATGATTTCTTCGTCTTCTTTAGTAATTTTTTTGGCATATGATTTTAGATTGTGATTTTGTTCTTTAAATTCACAATTAGGATCATTATTTATTTTTTGAATTGCCTCTATAATTAAATTTGATCCAATTTCTGAAAGTTTTTTTTCTACATCACCATGTTTTGAATAAATGTTAATTGGTAAACTTTTGGTTAACAAAACCGGACCACTATCAAGCTCTTTTTCAATTTGCATTATTGAGATACCTGTGAAATTATCTTTATTCATTAACGATCTTTGAATGGGTGCTGCCCCTCTCCATTTTGGTAGCAACGAAGCATGTATATTAATAAATCGGCACTGTTTTAAGAAAGTATCAGGAATCATCTGTCCATAAGCTGTTACAACAGCCAAATTAAACTTCTTTGATTTAAAAAATTCTAAATCACTACTTAAATCATTTGGTGTCCTAACATCTAAATTGAGTTCATTTGATATCTCGTGAACTGGACTAATTACTTCTTTCATTCCCCTTTTTGATTTTCTTGGTGGTTGAGTATACACTGTATCAATTTTAAAATTTTCATTAATTTTTTTTAATGCAGGAACGGCAAATTTCGGTGTTCCCATAAATGTAATTTTCATAGATTATTGAATTATAAAATTTGTTTTTCTTTTTTTGTTTTAATTAATTTTTTTAAGATCATATCTTTCTTTAATTTTGATAAATAATCTATGAATAGTATACCATCACAATGGTCGACTTCGTGTTGAATGCAGGTTGATAGTAAATCATCAGCATCTATAATTCGTGCTTTGCCATAGTAATCAAGATATTGAACTTTACATTTAGATGGTCTAGCAACTTCAGCAAAGTGTCCAGGAATAGACAGGCATCCCTCTTCTCTTGAAATTAATTCCTCTGACTTCCAAAGTATTTTTGGATTAATAATATATAATGGTTTTTTTGGCTCATCTTCTTTTGCAAGATCTATTACAATTACTCTTTTTAAAATTCCAACTTGGGGTGCAGCTAATCCAATTCCCGGTGCCTCATACATTGTTTTAAGCATATTGTCCATTAAGCGTTGGAGACTCTCATCAACGTTTTTAACCTCCTCGGACTGTTTCCTCAAAATAGGATCTGGCTCTTTAACAATCTCTAAAATTGACATTTCATTTTTCACTTATAGAGTTTCTATATTTAAAAGCAGAAAATAAAGTGCCGTCATCCAAATATTCAATTTCACTACCAACAGGCAAACCGTGGGCTAATTTAGTTATTTTTACATTGTGACCTTTTAAACTATCGTTAATGTAATGTGCTGTAGTTTGTCCCTCAATGGTTGCTGATGTTGCAATAATCACTTCTTTAACATTATTTTTTTTAACTCTTTCAATTAAAGAATTTATTAAAAGTGTATCTGGATCAGACCCATTGAGTGCAGATAATGTACCCCCTAGAATATGATAATGTCCTTTATAAATGTTTGTAGCCTCCATTGCCCACATATCTGCAATGTTTTCAACAATACATAATTGTTCATAAGAATTATTAATATAATGACACTTTTTGATAGTACAATTTGCACTTGATGATTTGATTGCTCCACATATTTCACATCTTAAAATTTCGGAGTGTGCTTTTGAGAGTGTCTCAGCTAAAGGCTTCATTAAATTATCTTTATTTTTTAACAAATATAATGCTATTCTTCTTGCGGATTTAGGACCAAGACCAGGTAATCTGGAAATTAAATTAATTAAATTTTCAAGTATGGGTTCAATTAATTTCATTTATTACATTGGAAATTTAAATCCAGGAGGCATTTGTATGCCGCCAGTTATTTTGGACATTTCTTCTTGTGTTTTAGCCTCAGCTGCTTTTTTTGCACTATTAGTTGCTGCTACTAATAAATCTTCAATCACAGCTTTCTGCTCTTTTAAGATCTCGTCACTAATATCAATTTTTACAACCTCGAAGTTTCCATTCATTTGTATTTTTACAGCACCGCCACCAGAAACACCCTCTGCAATAACATTTTTTAGACCATCTTTTGCTTCCATCATTTTCTGCTGCATTTCTTGTGCCTGTTTAAGCATTTTACTAAAATCCATTTATAAATCCTCCTCTTTTGATTTATTTATCTTTTCTACATTACTGAGTTCAGCATCAGGAAACAGCTCCTTGATCCTTTGATAAACTTCAGTCTTCTTTGCATCCTCAAACAATTTTTTTTTTACTTCATCTTTTTTTTCATAAATTGTTTGATCGCCAATATCTTTTGATAAAGTAATAATCCATCTATGACCAGTCCATTCAAGTAATTTTGATGTGAGTTTTTTTATAAAATCTTTTGATAATCTCTCATTAAATGCAATATCGATTTTGCCAATAGAAAATTTTACTAATCTTATATTTCTCTCTAGATCAAATTTTAATTCTATTTCCTTTTCCCTTTCAGCAACGTTGATTAGATCATCTAGGCTGTTTATTTTTGAAGTAATTTTATTCTCATTTAAATTTGGTTTAGGTTTTTCAAGTTCTTGTGAAATGTTTTTGATTTGAGTTTTTGGCTCTACAATTAAATCATCACTATTTCCTAAATTTAAATCATTTGTTTTAAGCTCTTGCATACTATTTATAACTTCTTGCGGATCTGGCATGTCTTTTAAATGGCATAATCTTGTTAATAACATTTGAAAAGCTACAGATAAATTTGGATATAAATTTAGATCCTCTAGGCCCTTAATTAAAAAATGCCATAACATTGTTAAATATGTCAGATCTAAATCTTTGACAATTTCTTCTAAACGTTTCGACTCTGTTTCTGAAACATTTAAATCTTTAGAAATTTTCCCCAATGTTTTTGTCCTTGTCATTAAATAACACACCTCCAGCAAACTATGTAAGACAAGTTTTGGGTCAGCTCCAATATCGAAAATTTCTTCTGAACTTTTAATTGCTTCAAGGTTGTTGCCAGTCACTATAAAATACATTAAATCTATAATCTTAGATTCATCAGCCAAACCCAATATCTTTCTAACCTTTTCTTCTGTAACCTTTTCCCCGAGTAAATTGTGAGTAATAATTACCTGATCTAAAATAGATAGTGCATCTCTAACAGAGCCTTCAGAAGATTTAGATATTAACCTTAGAGAATTATTATCTATGTCTGCTTTTTCTTTTTGTGATATTTGAGTTAAAAAGCTAGTCATTTCGTCAACTTTAATTCTTCTTAAATCAAATCGTTGACATCTTGATAGTATCGTAACTGGAATTTTTTTAACTTCGGTAGTCGCTAGTATAAACTTTAAATGTTGTGGTGGTTCCTCTAGAGTTTTCAATAAAGCATTAAATGCTTGTTTTGATAGCATGTGAACTTCATCAATAATGAAAACTTTAAATTTAGCTGTTGATGGATGATATTTAGCAGCCTCTAAAATTTCTCTTATATCATCAATTCCAGTTTTTGACGCAGCATCCATTTCTAAAATATCTATATGATTTGAATTTGAAATAGACATACAATGACAAAATTCTTTTTCAGAGCATTTTTGTTCAGAAGAAAACTCAACGTTACAGTTTATTGCTTTAGCTATAATTCTTGCAGTTGTAGTTTTACCTGTACCTCTAATGCCAGTTAATAAATATGCATTTGGAATTCTCTGAAGTTTAATCGCATTTTGGATCGACAAAACCATGGAATTTTGTCCAATTAATTCATTAAACTTTTGAGGTCGATACTTCAGTGCTAATGGTTTTCTATTATTCATAATTTTAAGCGGGGAACTGAATAATAACCTGAAAAATTTACGGTACGGCTGCTTTCTTTCGAACCTGACCGGATTAACGTAACATCCACCTATTACCAATCCCCCATACTAATATAACAAGTTAGTCTAAAATCTACAGAGTAGAATCTGTGGACTAGTTTTTATTTCTATAATTTGATGCTTGATAAACTCCCAAAATATCTAGGCTTTCGGTATGTTTTTTTAAAACCTCCATAGCTGCATTTATCTTAGGATCATTAAAATGACCCTCAATATCCACATAAAACAGTGCCTGATCAAATGTATTGTTTACAGTAAAGCTTTCCAACTTTGTAAGGTTAACATTGTGAGTCGCAAATCCGCCTAGACAGTTATAAAGTGCTGCAGGTAAACTTTTTAATTTAAAAATACATGTTGTTATGTATTTTTTTTTCTCATCAATAGCTAAGAGATCTTTATTATCAGACGACATAATCAAAAATCTTGTTGTATTACCAGAAATATCCTCAAAATTTTTTTCTACTACTTCTAAATCATAAATCTTCGCAGCTAATTCTGATGCTATAACCGCACTTTGCTTATTTTTTTCTTCACTGAGTTTTTTAGCTGCACCTGCTGTATCAGTTTCAATTATTGGCATAAGTTTATATTTGTTTATCTTATCATGACATTGTCCAATTGCATGCGCATGGCTTTTGATATATTTAATATTTTCTAATTTATTTCCTTTTAAAATTATTAAGCAATGACTAACTTTATGAAAAGATTCTCCAATAATTTTTAGTTTATATTTAGGTAATAAGTAGTGAACATCTGCAACTCTACCTGCTATAGAGTTCTCTATTGGTATAACAGCTTTTATATCTTTATTTTTTTTAGTTAAACTTAATGCTTGGTCAAAAGTTTTGCATGGTAAAACTTCTGCACCATCATAGATTTCATTTGCAGCAAGATGTGAGTAAGAACCAAGTTCACCTTGTATAGCTATTTTTTGCTTCATAAAATTTTTCTAATTCTTTCCAAGTCTTCTTTTGTATCAATACTTAAAGGGTTATCATCAGTATATCCAATGAATATATCAATATTATGATCAATAAACCTCATTTGCTCAAGACTCCTATTTGTTTCATTGTAAGTTTTTTCTAATTTTACAAATCTTAATAAAGTACTTCTTTTATATGCATAAAGCCCAATATGATGATAGAAAAATTTTTCATCAGATATTGATCTCACAAAATCTAAAGCCTTTAAAAATTTTTTTTCTTTAAGATTATGTGATGTTACTGCTTTCACTACATTCTTATCATTTATTTCATTTTTACTCAATTTGCTTGCGACAGTAGAGATCTCTACATTTGTATTTGAAAGCATAAAATTATTTATCATATTTATTGTTTCAAAATTTATATTTGGCATATCGCCTTGTAAATTTATTATTATTTCGTGATTTAAATTTATTTTATCTAATGCTTCACAAATTCTATCACTTCCAGTGGTATGGTGATCTCCTGTGATAATAACATTTCCTCCATTTATTTTGACTTCATTTGCAATATCTTCATCTGGTGTAGCGACGTATATATCGCAAATATTTGATTTTTTCGCACGTTCCCAAACATGCAAAATCATAGATTTATTATTTATTTTCAATAATGGTTTATTAGGTAGTCTTTTAGATGCTAAATGACTAGGTATGATTATAGCAGTTTTATTCATCAAGTGCGACAACAGTTACTTTATTTTATACTCTAAATCTCTAAAAAAATAATATATGAATTTATAAATTAAGTAATGGATAGTTTTGAATTTAATAAAATAGCTGCCGCCGTATTAATTACCGCCTTACTATTTATAGGCATCAAGGAATTAGGGAACTTTATCTATCACGTGGAAAAACCAAAAAAATCTGCATATAAAATTGAGGGTGTTGTAGAAAACTCTGTGGATACCAAAAAAGAGATAAAAGTTGAAGAAAAGTTAGCTTCTATAAAGCCATTACTAGCATCAGCGTCCATTGAAGCTGGTGCAAAAGTATTTAAAAAGTGTGCAGCCTGTCATAGTATTGACAAAGGTGGAGCAAATAAAATTGGACCTGCTCTATGGGGTGTTGTTAATCGTAAAATTGGTGGCGTTCAAGGTTTTAAATATTCTACTGCAATGGCTCAATATGGAAAAAACTGGTCTTTTGAGGAGTTAAATGGTTTTCTTCATAAACCTATGAAATACATGAAAGGAACTAAGATGGGTTTTATTGGTTTAAAAAAAGATAAAGATAGAGCAAATGTTATTGCATATATGAATAGTAAAAGTGATGCTCCGGCACCTCTTAAATAACTAAAATTCTTTTAAAGCCTTATGAAATTTAATTAATGATTAAGGAATTTAACATATTCTTAAAAAAAGAAAATCTAACCATGGCTGGTTTGGGATTTTCAGCTGGTTTACCAATAATGCTTGTTTTTTCTACACTTTCTGTGTGGTTAATGAAAGCTGGTATTGAAAGAAGTACAGTTACACTATTTAGTTGGGCAGGATTTGCATATTCTTTTAAATTTTTGTGGAGCCCTATAGTTGATAAATTTGAAATTCCATTTTTAAAAAAAATTGGACATAGAAAAAGTTGGTTATTGCTAACACAAATATTAATTTTTTTTTCAATTATTTTAGCATCGTACTCAAATCCTCAAGATAATTTAAAATTTATGGCATTAGCAGTTGTCTTAATAGCTTTTTTTAGTGCAACACAAGACATTGTAATTGATGCATTTAGAATTGAATCTGCCCCAGAAAAAAAACAAGGACCACTTTCATCAATGTATTTAGCTGGATATAGGATAGCAATGATTGTTTCGGGAGCTGGTAGTCTTTGGTTAGCGTCATTTTTGGGAGGTGAAAACTATCAACAAAATATTTGGAAACAAGTTTATCAATCAATAAGCTTATTTATGATAATAGGTTTAACTTGTACTTTAATTTCAAAAGAACCAAACACAAAAAATAAGAATAAAATTAATCAACTCAATCAAATAAAATTCACTTTTTCTACAATATTATCTATTATAGTTTTTTTTATTATTTTTTTTAATTTTCCGAAGATAAATAATTTAAATTATTCTTTTGTATTTTTTATTAATATATTAAAAATATTATTAAGTTTTTCTGCATCTATTTTTACTATCTATATTCTTGAAAAAATTAAATTTTTACCAAAAAAACAATCTCAAGAAATATTTATAATACCTATTACAAATTTCTTTGTTCGCTATAAAAAAATAGCGATAATCATTTTGCTACTTATTGGTCTTTATAGAATAGCTGATGTTGTAATGGGTGTAATGGCAAATATTTTTTATCTAGAAAAAGGATATGAGATAAAAGATATAGCAACATTTTCAAAATTCTTCGGGTTAATTGCCACAATATTTGGAGGATTTCTTGGTGGTATTATTGCTATGAAATTTAGTACATACAGAAGTTTGTTAATCGGAGCTGTCACGGCAGCACTAACAAATGTTTTATTTGCCTTTCTAGCTGTTGTTGAAAAAAATTTAATTTATTTAGCTACCATCATTATTGCCGATAATTTAGCAAGTGGTTTTGCAGGCGCAGCTTTTGTAGTTTATTTATCATCCTTAACTTCAATTCGGTTTACCGCTACTCAATATGCTCTTTTTAGTTCTTTGATGCTGTTTATTCCAAAATTGATCGCGGGTTACTCTGGTGCTATTGTGGATATAATTAATTATCCCTCTTTTTTTATGTTTACTGCCATTTTGGGTATTCCAGTGATTTTTATTATTATTTATTTGAATAAAATTAAATTAAAATTTCACACAAAATAATTTTAATGATACGAACTCTAATGAAAATAATTCGGTACATTGTAGTTTTAACCTTTATTTTAAATTTTAAAGCTTTTGCTGAATACAAATCTATTACAAAAAAAGAATTTCTAGATACAAACCTTAAGATTTTAGAAAAAAGATTTAATCTAATTGATACTAATAATGATCAAAAGATAGACGCTAAAGAAAATAAAGCTTGGAGAGAAAAAGTTATTAAAGCAAGGCAAGAAAGGGCTAAAAAATTAAAAAAAAAATCTACAGAATTAGCAAAAAAAATTGATACTAATAAAGACGGTAAAATTTCTAAGAAAGAACTCGAAGATTACAAAAAAAAATTAAAAATTAAAAAATAACTTTCGTTATTAATAATACACCCATCATTACTAACATTAAATTAAATAATAGTTTGAATATAGCCTCACTAATTTTTTTTCTTAAAATCGTTCCCAAATAAACCCCAATTAATATTGGAATACATGAAATGGATGAAAGAACTAATATTTTAATATTAATCAAATCATTCAAACTAAATAATAAAAATTGCGTACATGCAAAAATCAAAAAGGTTAAACCCATTAATTGAATGATTTGGTTTTTTGTATATTGAAGAGATTGTATGAGAAAAATAAATGGCATTGTATATATTCCTGTGACACCCGTAACTACTCCGGTAGCACTACCAATAAACAATTGATAATATTTTGATCTGAAATTTTTAAACTTTATTTCATATTTAATTAAACTCAAAGTAGAATTAAAGATCAATATTATCGCTAAAATAATTAAAATTGTATTAGAGTTAAGTAACAATAAAAAATAAAAACCAGGAAAAATAAAAAGAAAAGCAGAAATTTGAAAAAATTTAGTATCACTCGTAATTTTTTTTAAATATTTACCATCAATCATTTGGTATAAATTTGTTAGTATTACTGGTAATAGAATAATTGAAATTGATATTTTGATATCAAAAATAAAACTTAAAAATGTCAATGTAACTGTAGGTAAACCAACTCCAATCAAACCTTTAATTAAACCACCAGCAAAAAAAATTAGAATTATCTGAATTAATGTTAAATAATCGATATTTGATATTACTTGCATTAAAATTTAAATTATAATTAAGTAGTTTATATGATTATTGAATGCAAATGTAAGAAATACAAGTTTAAAATACCTAGGAATGAAAATTTAGTTACAGGTAACAAAGTAAAATGCGAAATTTGTAATGACGAATGGAATATTAATTTAAGTATAACAACATCCAATAACAAAGGTTTGAACATACTTGAAAATATCAATCCAGCAAAAGCAAATATTAATTTGAAAACTAAATATAGTAATAATGATACTAAATTATTGTCCTATACATTAATATTTTTTACAATTTTTTTTATATTTTATATACTAGCTATTAATTTTAAACCTGAAGTTTTACAAAAATTTCCAAATTTAAAAAATATTTATGAGAGCTTAGAACTTGTATCTGAAATAGTAAAATCATATATTGAATTTTTTAAAGAGTTTTTAAGTGAACAGTTCGATAATTTATAATTTTTTTTTAAATTCAGTATTTCTAGATTTAAAGAAACATTTTAAAATTTCATTTTTACCTCCCTTGCTCATTTATTTGGCTGCAGGAGTATCGAGTTTAACTGGAATAGTAGGAATTTTTTTTATCAAAGACTACCTTAATCTATCAGCAGCTTTTCTGGCCGGTCTTGGTTTTTGGGCGGGTATACCATGGGCATTAAAAATGCCACTGGGTCATATAGTTGATCTAATTTGGAATAAAAAAAATGTATTAATATACATCGGTGCAACTCTTATTACTATCAGCTTAATCATCATGTATTTTCTAATTTCTGATACAGAGTTTATGACTGACTATATGGCTGCTGAAAAATGGTTTATATTAAGTACCATTTTGTCACCCGTTGGCTATGTGCTTCAAGATGTAGTGGCTGATGCAATGACTGTCGAAGCGGTACCTAATTACGATAAAGATAACAAAAAATATTCTGCAAAAGAAATCAAAGCCATGCATACTACGATGCAAACTTTTGGACGTTTTGCAATTATTGGTGGTACAGTTTTAGTTGCCGCTGCTAATATTTACTTTTTTAGAGATGCATCCTCTTTGAACGAAAATGAACAAATTTCGCTATACTCGGATATTTACCTTTATGCATTAATAATACCTTTAATATCTATCTCGGGAGTTATTTTATCTAAAATCCTTCTAGTAAATAATAAAATAAACTATGAAAATATTAAACCAGATTACTCAATTATAATTGGTAGTTTAATATTTGTAATATTTGTCTCAACTGTTGGACTTTTAAATCACAAATTATCTCAGGAAATTGTATTTTGTGGTTCATTAATGATTGTTGTTTTTTTGATGAAAAGTCTTTTAAATAAAATTTCACCAACAATCAGAAGTACAATCATAGGCACAGCTTTGGTAGTGTTTATGTTTAGAGCGGTGCCAGGTATTGGAGCTGGGATGGGTTGGTTTGAAATTGATATTTTAGGTTTCGATCAAAGTTTTTTTTCATTATTATCTCTGATTAGTTCATTATTGACGATGGTTGGTATAATTATTTTTCGTAAATTTATGTACGAAAATACAATATCCAAAATAATAATTTATTTATCTTTTTTAAATGCAATTCTACTTCTGCCAAGTTTAGGAATGTATTACGGTTTACATGAATGGACTGCGAGAATTACTAACAATGTTATTGATGCAAAATTTATTGCAATTATAAATACAGCCTTAGAGTCTCCATTAGGACAAGTTGCTATGATTCCTATGCTAGCGTGGATAGCAAAAAATGCTCCTTCAAATCTTAAAGCAACCTTTTTTGCAGTATTTGCATCATTTACCAATTTAGCTTTAAGTGCAAGTAATTTGCTAACCAAGTATCTCAATCAAATATTTATAGTAACCCGTGAAGTTAGAGATAAATTAAATAATGATATATTAACAAACGCAAATTATGATGAATTGGGTATATTAATATCTATAGTTATTTTATTAACATTCTTTTTGCCGTATCTAACGATTATACTAATACAAAAAACCAAATTTCAAACTAATGAATAAAATCTTATCCTGTAAGAATATAAAATCAATTTTATACAAAAAGCCAAATATCAAATCTGAACATTTAAAAGAAATGTTATTTGGAGAAATATTTATTAAATTAAAAGAATATAAAAACTTTTATTATGGTTTCACACAATACGATAAATATTATGGATATATAAAAAAAAATTGTCTATATACAAATTCTTATAAAAATAATTTTTTAGTAAATTCTGCTAAGGCTTACTTATACAAAAATAATAATTTAAAATCAAAAACAAAAAAATTTTTATATTTTAACTCAAAGGTCTATATTTCAGATACAAAAAAAAAATTATCCAAAAGTAATGTTGGTTGGATTAAAAATACTAATTTAAGATCTTTAAAAAGTATAAAAAAAAGAAATTTTCTTGAAAATATTAAAATCTTTAAAAAAACTAAATATTTGTGGGGAGGAAATACAATCGATGGAATAGATTGTTCAGGCCTGGTTCAAGAGCTAATGAAAAATAAATTGATTAAATGTCCTCGTGATAGCGAAGAACAAGAAGTTTTTTTTACAAGATTAGTAATGAGAAAAAAAGTGAAAAAAGGAGATTTGTTATTTTGGAAAGGCCATGTTGCAATAGCTATAAATAACAAAGAATGTGTACACGCGTATGGTCCAGCAAAAAAGGTGGTGAAAGTTAAAATAAATAGTTTAATTTCAAAATTAACAAAAAAATCTTTAAATTTATCTTCTATCAAGAGACCTTTATAAATAAAGAGAACATTTTATGGGTTGATTCGGTCGCTCTTTATCCATAATTTGTTCTAAAGTTTTATCTAAATATAGTAGGTCAATTTAATTATGCCACAAATAACAAAAAATAAAATTTTAGCTATCCTAGGTCCAACGAATACAGGCAAAACTTTTTTAGCAATTGAAAGAATGCTTGAATATGAAAATGGGGTTATAGGATTTCCCTTAAGATTATTAGCAAGAGAAGTTTATGATAAAGTAGTAAAAAAAATTGGCGTAAATCGTGTGGCTCTTGTTACAGGTGAAGAGAAAATTATTCCTTCTAAAGCAGACTATTATCTTTGCACTGTAGAGTCTATGCCTCAAGATATCAATTTTGAATTTGCAGCAGTTGATGAAATACAAATGTGTGCAGACCCTGAAAGAGGTCATATTTTTACTGAAAGACTTTTATCCTATCGTGGTGATAAATTAACAATGTTTCTAGGTTCTGATACAATTAAAACAATAATTTCTTATTTAGTTCCAGATACGGAATTTATCTATAGAGATAGATTATCAAAGTTGACATATTCTGGTTATAAAAAAATTTCAAGAATAAAACCACGTAGTGCAATAATCGCTTTTTCAACTGATGATGTTTATGCTCTAGCAGAATTTGTAAGACGTCAAAAAGGTGGTGCAGCCGTTGTGATGGGATCTTTAAGTCCAAAAACTAGAAATTCTCAAGTCGAAATTTATCAATCCGGCGATGTTGATTATTTAATTGCAACTGATGCAATAGGTATGGGAATTAATATGGATATAGAAAATGTATATTTTAGTGGATTAAAAAAATATGACGGTAAACAAATTAGAAATCTGAGAGATAGTGAAATAGGGCAAATAAGTGGACGTGCGGGACGTTATATGAACAATGGATCTTTTGGAACAACTGGTGAGTGTGAAAAATTAACAGATGAACAAATTGAAAAAGTTGAAAATCATAAGTTTGACGATGTACTTAATATTTACTGGAGAAATAGCGAATTAGATTTTTCTTCTAGTAACGATCTTATTAACAGTTTAAACAAAAAACCTTCGAATAAGTTATTATCTAGAAATAAAGACCTTATTGATGAGAGCACTTTTAGATATCTTATTTCTGAAAATCCGAATTTTAATTTTAAGGATAATAACCGAAATGTTAAGCTACTGTGGGAATGTTGTCAAATTCCAGATTTCACTAAAAGTTCTTACAATGAACATTCTGATATCATATTTAAAGTCTTTTCTTTTTTATCCTCGGAAAAGGGTAAAATTAATAATAACTGGATGAAACAGCAATTAAACAATTTAGATAATTATGAAGGTAATATAGATTCTTTAGCAAATAGAATATCCTACGTAAGAACTTGGTCTTATGTGTCAAATAAAAGTAATTGGGTGGAAAATGCAGATTACTGGATTGCAAAAACAAAGTATATAGAGGATAAGTTGTCAGAAAAATTGCATGAAGAATTATCCAAAAGCTTCGTTGATAAAAGAATTAGTGTTTTATCAAAAGGTTTAAAGCAAGACATACAATTAAATACAAAAATTCTCGATGAAAATAATATATACATAAACGATCATTTCATTGGGAAAATTAATGGTTTAAAAATTGAATTAAATTATTCAAAATCAAATTTGGATACTGATATAAAATCTCTAAAAAAAGCAGCAAGATCTGGAGCACAAAATGAATTAAAACAAAGAATTAATTATATAGTCAATAACTTGAGCTCTTTGGACTTAAAGGATGATTATAAAGTATATTGGGATGATAAAAAGATTGCTGAACTAAAACCTGGAAAAAACTACCTCAATCCTCAAATTAAACTTTTTATCGACGATACCATTGACGAAAATGAATATACAAAGCTTAAAATTGCTATCGAAAATTGGGTTGAAGGTCAGATAAAAAATAATTTAAATGACTTAATATCAATTGAAAAAGCAGAATTTGAGAATTCTTTTTCAAGAGGGTTGGCATACCAGCTTTTTGAGCATAACGGCGTTTTAGTCAGAGAAGATGTTAACGAATTAGTGAGGAACATTTCGAAGGAAGAACGTTTTAGTTTAAGAAAAAAAGGCATCAAAATTGGAAAATACCACATTTACCAACCTAGAATGATTAGACCAAATGCAATAAAATTTAAAAGTATACTGTGGAAATGCTTTAAGAATACCAAAGAATTAAATTATCCAAAATTTGGCCTAAACTTTGTGAGTAATTTTCCAAACAAAAATAAAGAATTTTTAAGAATTTGTGGGTTTGAGACCTTTGGAAAATTTATTATTAGAATAGATATTTTAGAAAGGCTTTTCCTAGAGATAATTTTAAGATCAAAGAACTATAAATTCAAATTAGATTCAAAGATTTTAAATTTGCTAGGCTGTAGTAAAGAAGATTTCATTAAATTTATTAAATATTTAAATTACAAAATTATGAATGAGGGGGATACTATTGAATTTAAATTTACTCCAAGAAAAGATAAAAAGAGTAATTTAAAAATAAAACAAAATGCCTTTTCCATATTACAGAAATTAAAAGTATAAACATATGTTTTTTAAAAAACAAAAAGAGGATAAAATTAAATTCAAAAGTATTGATATAGCAATATGTAGTCTTCTTATACATACTGCGAAAACAGACGAAAAATTTGATAAACAAGAAAAAAAATTAATAGAAGAATATTTGCTTAAATTGGGAAAAAATAAAGAGTATATTAATCAACTATTTGAATATTGCGAAATTAAAGAAAAAAATAGTGTTGAAATTTTACACATGACAAAAGAAATAAAAAAACTTAATTATCAAAATAGATTAGAAATTGTTGAAATGATGATAAAAATAATATACTCAGATCAGCATCTTTGTAATTATGAAGATCGATTGATTAGAAAAGTCTCTGGATTAATTTATATAGAAAGTAAAGATTTAGGTGAAATAAAATTAAAGGTAAAAAATGACTTATATAGTTAATGAAAAATGTATTAAATGTAAGTTAACGGATTGTGTTGAAGTTTGTCCAGTTGACTGTTTTTATGAGGGTGAAAATATGCTAGTCATTAATCCAGATGAATGTATTGATTGTGGAGTCTGTGAACCGGAATGTCCAATTGATGCGATTGAACCAGATACAAATTCAAACACTGAAGAAATGTTATTAGTTAACAAAGAATATTCTTTAAAGTGGCCAAATATCTCTAAAAAGAAAGAACCAATGTCAAATTGGGAAAAATATAAAGATGAAAATGGTAAATTTAATAAATATTTCAAAAAAAAATAATTTCATTAATGTTGATAAAGATTGAAAAGTACACATTAATAATATAATTCACTGCACTAATGCCAAAAAAGTCAAAAAAAAAATCAAAAAAAAAATTTAAAAAAAAGAAGGTTACAAAAAAGTCTATTAAAAAAGTAACTAAAAATAAAATTATAAAAAAAAGATCTAAAGAAAAAACAACCAATTCAAAAAAGAATTTAGTTGAAAAAAAGTCTGCTCAATCCTTAAATCTTAAACCTAATCAGCAAAATGATGTAATTGAAATTAAAAAAATTAAAAAACAAGAAAATGAAAAGCGAATATACAAAGTAAAAGATTATGTAATTTACCCAAAG
>Ga0066364_10000091_pt1 | contig 15436 bp, 12 predicted proteins | sample Knorr_S7_td_Surf_FD_70970 | JGI IMG/M metagenome (GOLD analysis project Ga0066364, IMG submission 70970) | Marine microbial communities from Southern Atlantic Ocean transect - Knorr_S7_td_SurfaceA_ad_6m_LV_A | ecosystem: Environmental > Aquatic > Marine > Oceanic | place: Southern Atlantic...
TATCAGGTGGCGGCGGTACAGGTGCAACTGCAAAAGCAGTTGTTCGTGCAGGAGTGATTAAAAGAATAGATGTACTTACATCGGGTAGTGGTTACTTGTCTAGTCCAACTATTACACTTGCTAATTTTAATGCCGGTGGAACAACTGCTAGATTATATGCAGTGCTAGGTGAGTCATTAGTGAAGTCGACACATATAACAAGTAAATTTGATAGAACATCCAGAGTATTCACAGATGAAGCGTCAACAAATACAGTTTTACAAAAAACTGCTACCTTTACAGGCGGAACTGGACAAGTAAATTATGATTTAAAATGGCCAATGGATCTAACAAATGGCAAAACAAAAGTCAAAGTAGACAATATAGAATTGTTAGATACTGAATTTACTATTAGCAACAAAAAAGATACCACAAGTTCATACGAAAGATTTAAAGGTAGAGTAACATTTGAAAGTGCAATAGCAGTGGGTCTACCTGTACAAATTGATTATCAAATTGATCCTAGCAAATTACAAGCATTTGATAGAATCCAATTGTTCTATTCTCCAACTGATGGAATGCCTGGCAAACAATTAGCACAATTGGTTGATGGTATAGATTATGGTGGAGTAGAAATTACAAGTTTAGATTTCGTAAATGCATCAGGGTACCTTGCTAAACCTTATATGGATGGAGCATTTGATGTTTTTGATGAAACATTTGAAGATGAAATTTTCACAGTTGATGGAAGCACAACAGCACTACAATTAAGCAAACCTTTAGAACAAGGAGTTGTTTATAATGTTTACAGAAATGGTGTGCGTATAGATGATCCTAATTACCCATCAGATGGTTCTACACCAATCTTAAACAGCAACGCAATTATGACTAGTATTACAGGTGACGGACAACAACAAATAGTTGACTTGTTAGCATTAGGTGTACCAGTTGTTGATAATGATAAGTTTGAAGTACGTAAGTCCACAAGTGACGGAAGTTTCTTGGCTGACCCAACAGCATACGATACTTTGGTAGAAGGTGGTAATTTAAGTTACACAACTGCATCAGGAACAAAAGCAGAAGATATAAATGTTGACGGTGACGGATTTATAACGCCAACAACAAGCAAAGGTCCAGAAGAACTTGTACCAGGACACGTGTTTGATACTTTGGATATACAAGTTTATGACAGAGGTGGTGAATCAGGTTCTAAAATATCCAGTTACAATCATGTTGGTGACGGAACAACTACTGAATATGCTTTCCAAGATTTCCCACAAAGTATAGATGCAGTATTTGTAACTGTGAACAATGCAATGATAGATAGAAATGACTACACTGTTAATTTTCAAAACAAAAAAATAGTTTTTGCAAGTGCTCCATCAGATGGTGCAAAAATAAATTATGCTACAATGAGTAACAATGGTGAGAAAATTTTAGATATCGACACTCTTACAGGCGATGATTGTACTGTTGATTTCTTGACAAGAGCAAATTATTCTGCAGATTTAAGTCTTTACGTTACAATAAATGGCGTAAGAACAACAGACTTTACAACTTTTGAAAGCAATGAAAATTACAGTGCAGATAAACGTGTGGTGATAAGATTTAATACCGCACCTGCAAGTAATGATGTTGTGTCTTTTGTGGTGTATGCTAGTACAAGTAAAACATTTAGTGAAGTCACTCATGAAACATTAACAGCAGATGGTAGTTCAACCACTTATGCATTAAGTCAGACGCCATTTAATGCAACACCTTTAGGACATAATACTATTGTTGAAGTGAATGGTTTGATTTTAAATCCAGGTTTTAGTTTTGAATTCACAGTTAGCAACTTATTAGAGTACGAACTGCCTAATTGGCAACAACCGCCAGGGTCGGCAAGTGCAACAGATGTAAAAGTATTTCTAAACAATGTAGAATTAGCAAGTACAGAGTTTGTATGGGACGCAGGAAATAGTTCAGTGATATTACAAACTGGTATAGGAGTTGCTGGTGACCTACTTAAAGTGTTTGTATTGTCAGACGGAGACTACACTATTGATTCAAATGGCAATTTAGTTTTAGATGTTGCTCCTGCACAAGGACAAAAAATTATTGTTACCCAATTTAGTAACCACGACGTGCAAAAAATTGAACGTATGAATTTTGACGTGGTAGCAAGACAGTCTATTACAGCAAACACAGAAGATTATTTTGTGTTTAACCAACTTCAAAATGGAAGAATTAGATTAAGACGACCAGCCAGCGATGCTCAATATGTTTGGGTGTATGTAAACGGAGTAAAATTATCGCCAAGTGTTGATTACAAAGTCACAAATGATCAAATGTTTGTTAAGATTGGCACACAGATAAATGCAAATGATCAAATTGATTTATTCCATTTCTCATCGCCTCAGTTTGTAACTAAATTTGGTTTTAGACAATTTAAAGATATGACAAACGCAACAACATTTAGACGTTTAGGAGACGATAAACGTTATTATCTTGCGGCAACATTAAATTATTATGATAAAGAAATCAGTCTTAACACAACAGAAGGACTGGCAACGCCGAACTTGAGAACACTGGAGCCAGGTGTGTTGTTCATTGATGGTGAAAGAATTGAATATTACAGAATAGATCAAGGCAACAAAGTAAGCCAATTAAGAAGAGGCACAAAAGGTACCGGTATAAAAGACGCATATCAAATAAATTCAGAAGTATTTGACCAAAGTGCTCATCAAACTGTGCCATACAAAGACCAAACAATTACTCAGGTATACACCTATAATGGAGTCAATGCAACATTTGAACTAGGTTGGGCGGCAAAAAGCACAAATGAGTTTGAATTGTTTGTTGGTGGAGTAAGAATGCGTAAAAATAGCATTCAATCCTTTGATGTGACCAAGGATTTGGACAGTCCAGATGCTGATATTACACTACCAGCAGAATACTCGGTGACAGTTGTCTCAGAAATTGAGTCAACATTTACCATAACTGATACCACAAATATACCAACTGGTACTAAAATCACGGTAATTAGACGTGTGGGTAGAGTTTGGAACGAAATTATTGACGAAAATACAACAAAAACACTATCTCAAACAGATAATCGCATAGGAAATTTCTTACGAGAAAAAGAAGTGACTTTGCCGCAATAAATACAAGGAGAAAACATTTATTATGACACAAATCAGAGATAAAAACGGAGTTAGCATACAAGGTCATATCAAGATACATGATCCTGAATCGGGCAAAGTGTATGTGAACAAACGCAATGCTATTCACTATGAAAATATGAGTATCGCATTGGCTCAAAGCATAGCAAACGAAGGCAAAGGATTCATTAGTTCTATGGCTTTTGGTAATGGTGGTACATCCATTGACCCGACTGGAATAATCACTTATTTGACACCAAACAGCACAGGTACAAATGCAAGTCTTTACAACCAAACCTACAGCAAGATAGTAGATGATAGATCAGTTTCAAATTTAGATCCACAAAGAAACAAAATAGAAACAAGGCATTTGAGTGGTACAAACTACACAGACGTTTTAGTCACTTGTTTGTTGGATTATGGTGAACCAAACGGTCAAGATGCAGTGGATAATGCAACCAACACAGAAGGAACTTATGTGTTCGACGAACTAGGTTTAGTAAGTTACAATGATCAAGGCACTGGAAATTTATTAACTCATGTAATATTCCATCCTGTGCAAAAATCATTAAACAGATTGATTCAGATTGATTACACAGTGAGAATACAAAGTTTATCTGGTTTACTTGGAGAGTAGTATAGATGCCATACACAATAAATTTTAGTGATACAATAAACAAACAGGCTATTATTGTCGAAGATGGCAGTGTACCTAACCAAGAAACATCACTACAATTTCCAGGAAAAAATTCAAACAACTACGGACAAGTAATAGGTGAAAACTTTTTACATTTATTAGAAAATTTTGCAAAAAATTCTGCTCCACAAAGACCTATAGAAGGTCAATTATGGTATGACATAACTCCAGGTATTAATCAACTTAAAGTATATGACGGTACTAACTGGGTATCAAGCGGTGGATTGAAAAAGGGTGGTAATCAACCAGGATCAGCAGAGAGTACAGCAGGTGACCTTTGGGTAGATACAGGTAATCAACAACTTTATTTGTTTACAGGTTCAGGTTGGATACTGGTAGGTCCGGAGTTTAGTACAGGATTATCAAGCGGAACCAAGCCAGAATCAATTGCAGGTACAGATGATGTAACACATTCTATTGTAAAAATACAAGTTGCAGGAAAAGTTGTTGCCATTATTGCAAGTGAATCATTTACACCTAAGTCAAACATAGCAGGATTTAGCACACTCCAACCAGGAGTTAATTTAAGTTTAACTGATGTTGAAGGCGATGGTATTCCTAAAATGTACGGCACTGCGGAAAAAGCCGATGCGTTGGTTGTAGGTAATCAAACAGTAGCGGCAAACAATTTTTTAAGATCAGATACAACAAGTTCATCAGACTTTGGACTAAAAATAAAAAACAATGCTGGAATAGAAGTAGGATTAAGCGGAACACTTAAGATAAGTGTTGAAGGTCAGGCAGGTGTTCTAAGTCATCAAACAGCAGGTTCCAATATTGACTTCAGAATTGCTACCACTCAAGGCGTACAAAGAACTGTGATGAGAGTAGATTCAACTGAAAAAGTTGGAATTAACACAACTGCTCCACAACAAGACTTACACGTAGTAGGAAATATTTTAATTAATGATGGTGCAACTGGCAATACAGCAATTGGTAAATTAATTGTGCAAAATACAACAGATTCTACAAGTGTTGGTACCGGTGCAATTACAACATTAGGTGGCGTAGGTATTTCTAAAAGTTTAACAGTTGGTGAAAATATTAATGTTGGCGGAAATTTGTCTGTTGATGCTATTATGCCAAATGATAATTTAACATATGATATAGGTTCAACAAGTAAAAAATTCTTAAATGTTTATGGAAATCAATTTTATGGTTCTTTCAACGGAAACGTATCAGGAAGTTTGAACGGTGTAGCCACTCAGGCTAATCAATTAACAAGTGCAACAACTTTCCAAATGACAGGAGATGTTTCTGCAACTGGATTTACGTTTGACGGCACAGGTGACCTTGTTAAAAGTTTTACAACTTCAATATCTAATTCATTTATTTCAAACAAACAAAGCACAGGTACTTCACAAAACACAGATGAGGTATTAATAAACAGAACAGAAGGTACAACAGGACTATTTAGAACCACTGTACAAAATATTTTAAGCACAGTTCCAACACCTCCAGTTGGTTCAGTGATAGCGTTTGCAGGTGCTAACGCTCCAACAGGATGGTTGTTGTGTGATGGACAAGAAGTTAACAGATCCACTTATGCAACACTTTATGGCATTATAGGATTGCAGTATGGAACTCCATCTTCGACAGCAGTTTTCAAATTGCCTGATTTAAGAGGTAGACAAGTTACTGGTAAAGACAACATGGGCGGTACAAGTGCTAATGTTGTTGCTGATACAGTTGCTGATGCATTAGGTGGATTTGGTGGTTCGGAAGAAAAAACTATTGCTAAAGAACAATTACCAGATCACGAACATGATTTAAGAGCAGACAATCAAGATCAATTTTATGTGATTAGAAATATTGCAGATGCACCAACAGATCCTGAAGTAATTCAGTTCAATGGTCCTACTGGTATAAACACAGCACAGGCATTGGCAAGTTCAGGTAGTGTAGCCGGTACAAAAGGTCAGCCATTCAATGTAATGGATCCTTTCTTAACATTAAATTACATAATTTACGCAGGAGCAACGTCATAATATGTCATATAAACTTAACAAGACAGACGGAACTATATTAACTGACCTAGTTGACGGTACAGTTGATAGTACAAGTAGTGACTTAACACTTATAGGAAGAAATTATAGTGGCTTTGGTGAATTCTTAAATGAAAACTTTATTAAACTTTTAGAAAACTTTTCAAGTTCAGACGAACCTGCAAACCCAATCAGAGGTCAATTATGGTATGACACATCTGAAAACAAATTAAAAATTTATAATGGCAGTCAATTCACAAGCAGTGGCGGAACAACTTTGTCGCCACAAACTCCAAATGCAGTTGCAGGTGATTTATGGATTGACACCACAAGACAACAGTTATATTTCTTTGATGGTACAGGCAATCCTATATTAGCAGGTCCTGTTTACACAAAAGAACAAGGCAAATCAGGTTTTGAATGTATAAGTGTGCTTGATACACAAAACCAAACAAGAACAGTGATAATGTTCTATGTGCAAGGTCAAGTAGCAGGTGCATATTCTAATGTTTTGTTTACACCAGCAACAAGTGATAGAGATTTACTAACTGCTTTTGTAACAAACGCAAATCCAACAGCAACACTGCAAAAAGGTTTCAATGCAATAGATGATACATTTAAGTACGTTGGGACTGCCACAAAAGCAGAAGCATTAATAATAAACAATCAAACTGTAAATGCATCTAGTTTTTTAAGAGATGATGTTGATGATATCACCCAGGGATCACTTACTATCCAAAACAATGGCGGTATCACAGTTGGTGCAAGTGGTGATGGTTCATTTAAGGTTGAATCTGGTGTTTTAACAATCAGAAACAATTTAACAAACGGCGATATTAAATTTAAAACAGACAGACAGGGTGTAATACAAACAGCATTACACGTTGACGCAAGTCAAAGTTATGTTGGTTTATGGAAAGATAATCCAACTGCTAATTTAGATGTTGCAGGCGATGTAAGAATTTCAGGAAACTTGACTGTTGAAGGAAGTCAAACAGCAATAGAAGTAGACGAGTTACGTGTTAAAGATAAAACAATTGGATTGAGTGTTGATGAATTAAATGCACCTGTGTTAGATGACGCAGGCATAAATGGTGGTGGTTTTGAATTATTAACTACATCAACTAATCACAAAACATTTACATATTCATACAATGCCAGTGTTGCTACTGAGAGATGGGAATCAAACATCAACATGGGCGTTGCAACAGGCAAAACATTTAAAGTTGGTGCTGATGATGTTTTATCAGGAGACACACTAGGTACTAATGTTATTAATTCAAGTTTACAAAACTTAGGTACACTAACAAGTTTGGCAGTTGATAATTTAACTGTAGACAATCAAATAATATCAACAACATCTGGTAATTTAGGTTTAGGTGCAAACACAAATGTAATTGAAATCCAAAGCAGTGCAAGAATTACAGGACTTGGCGATCCATCTGCTTCTTCAGATGCCGCAACTAAAGGTTATGTAGACAGCAAAGCCGTACTTGGTTTACAATTAGATATATCAAATTTAGGGAACAATGACTTAGGTAGCAACTATCAAGGCATTGCAGATATTTTACAAGATTTATTTCCAGTTGCAGGATATTCAAGAGGAGCAGGTGCTGGACAAGGTTCAATAGATACAAGTGCATTAGGAACTAGTTCAATACCACCGAGAGCAACAGGAACTCTTGCAAGAGTACAAACAACAGATTTTTCAGCAGGTGGTGGTGTAACAATAGCAAGTGCAGATTTAGACACTGCAATTGATACAAATACTATTGCAGTTGATAGAACAATCAGTGCTAATCCACAAACTATTGCATCCATAGAGTTAGGAACAAATACAAAAATAATTTGTGCAAGTGCTCATGGTTATGAAGCAGGTGAAACTGTTACTATATCAGGAGCCAATGTTGATGCAATCAATGACGGTGCAGGAAACAACACAACCTTAAACACAACACATACAATAGTAAGTGCTGAACTATTAAGTCCTCCAGGGTTTGTTGCATTGACTATTAATTTAGACACATCTGCAGTGAATTTAATAAACAATTACACTCCTAGCAGTGGTACAATAGAAAGAGTGCCTGTGCTGGGTAATTCAAACAAATCAGTTGTAGAAAGTTTAGGATTTAACAATTTAGCAGGTTCAATGTCAATGACACCTGTGAGAAAGTTATTACAATTTGGTGTTGTAGTCGATAGTAATGATGGGCAAACAAAGTGGGCGTTTGATAAGGAAATTACACCTACAACTCCGTATTAATTTGTTATAAATACAAGGAGAGAACAATTATATGGCATATACAATTAACAAATTTGATGGAACTTTATTATCCACAGTAAGTGATGGGACAATAGACCAGACTACCAGCCTACGTTTTGTGGGTAAAAATTATGCTGGTTATGGTGAAATCCAAAACGAAAACTTCTTACACTTACTAGAATCATTTGCCAGCTCTAACAGTCCAGCAAGACCAGTAAGTGGTCAACTATGGTTTGATGCAGGATCTAACAAATTAAAGTTTTACGACGGTACAAAATTTAAAACAACAGGTGGTGCAGAAGTTTCAGCAACGCAACCTTCAGGTTTAGTTACAGGTGACTTTTGGTGGGACACTTCTAATGAACAGTTGTACGCATACAACGGAAGTTCATTTACATTAATTGGTCCACAAGGAGTTGGTGATTCTGTAACCCAATTAAGAAGTAGAACAATTATTGATACAACAAGTGCAAGTAACTTAATTATAGAAGCAGTTGTAAACGATGAAGTAATATATGTTATTTCACAAAACGAATTCACAGTGTCAACGGCAGACCCTGCCAACGTGATCACAGGTTTTGATGTAATAAGAAAAGGTTTAACTTTAAAAAATACACAAAACGCAACAAACGGTATCACTTCAACAGATCATCAATACCATGGTACTGCTTCCAACTCATTAAGATTTGGTGGAAAACTTCCATCAGAATTTTTAACTTCAGGCGGAAGTGTGTTCCAAGGTTTAGCAAGATTTTCAGATTCAGGATTTTTACTAGGTGATGATGGAGACTTAAGAGTAGACATTCAAAATGATAATGAAGTACACGTTGGAAATGAAATTGGCGACGAAATTGTTTTCAAAGTAAATGCTTCTGGACCAGTAACAGAAATTGCAAGAATAACAAGCGAAGGTTTCGAACCAAGCACAGTTGGAGTAAGAACAGTAGGTACAGCAACGAATAAATGGGATGAGATGCACGCCACTGCATTCAAAGGTAATGCAGATACGTCAACAGGTATACTAGCAGGTGGAACAAATTATGCTGGTAACGTAGGTGCAGTTGCAAATACAACTCCATTGCGTGATTCAGCAGGAAATATTTCAGCAGTGGTATTCAACGGTATTGCTTCACAAGCCAACTATGCAGACTTGGCAGAAAAATATTCTACAAGCAAAGAATACGAAGTTGGAACTGTAATGACAATTAATACATCAGGCTCAGCAGAAATGACTGCTTGTGATGAAAATGGACAACCTTTAGGAGTTATTTCAGAAAATCCAGCGTTTTTAATGAACAAAGATGCAGAAGGTCAATCAATTGCTTTGGTAGGACGTGTGCCTGTGAAAGTGGTTGGTTCAGTCAAAAAAGGCGACAAAGTTTATGCTTCAGTCGACGGAACAGCATCAACTGATGGAGAAAATTTGGTAGGCTTTGCACTAGAATCTAATGAAGATGTTGCCATAAAAAATATCGAGGTAATGCTTAAATTATAAATATTTCAATAGAAGAAGAATACAATGGCAATAATAACAGCAACAAGATTTAATAATTTGAGAGCAACTGTAGATGCAGTTGTTGGAAATGGTACTGCTAACTCCGGCTATGGTCAAAATTTAGCCAGCCAACAAGTAAGTGTTGGTGATTTGGTACAAGCCAATGACATTAACAATTTGTTTGCTGATATAAGAACAGCATACAGACACCAAAACGGTGGAGATCCAACAGCAGGTCAATTACAAGAAGTTGTGGCTGGAGAACTAATTTTTGAAAACGATACAACTAATTTTAAAGGGTGGGATCAATATGAAGCATTGGCTTCTAACATCACATCAAATAGATTAACTGCTGACACAACAAGTTTGCAACAATTTAATTCAACAGTAACAAAATCAAGAACATCTAGTTGGAATGGTCAAATAGAACACAGATTCAACATGAGTTTTACAAGTGAAGCAGAAGCAAGACACTTTTTTAATTCAGGTGGAACTTTAAAAATTGCAACTTCTATCACAGGTGGAAGCGGAACAAAAACAACTGATTGGAAAGACAATATTTTAGGATCAGCAGGAACAATTACAATCAACTACAATGAAACAACAAAAAGCGGTGCTGAAGGAACAACAACTGCTACAGGTTGGTTTGATTTTAATGTAGGACAAAATTACACCGTGTACAGTCAAATGAATGGTGGTGGTCAAGGTGTGTATGCCGAAAATGATTATTACATTATAGTCCAAAAAACATCTACTTCTAATCTTTATGTAAGAGTTATATTGAATGATGAGGACGCTGGTGACCAAACAGGTTCAGGCGGTCCACAAGACGAAGATGTGAATGGTACATTGACAGCATCTATACAATATCAAAGAGCAGTCAACAATGTTGTTGGCCCAGACCCAGCATTCACAATCGCAACAGGAAGCACACTCTAATTAGTTGACTGACACCAAAAATTTTGCTATAATACTTGCAAAACTATGGAATCGAAAATATCAAAAATACTTGATTACGCAGATAAACTGTCTGTAATAGAAAATCAAAAAGAAATACTGCTTAAACAATTTGAAGAAGACAGTATCTTTTACTTTCAAGGACAGCAAATCACTGTGACTCCGACACTTATTGCCACAGTGAAAAGTTATGTTGATTTAGAAAGACAAACTATTACAGTATTAGATGATTTCAAAACTCCAATAGGTGTTGGAAATCCAGAAGAATTTTTGATGAAAATATCTACAACATATCAAGAAGCACTTCAGAGATATGAAAGAGAATACAACCAACTTGTTAAGCAACGAGGAAATTTAGATGCATGATAAAGGTGTATTACTTCATGCTCACGGTACAAAGCCGATCAATTACATAAATCAAGCAATTTGGTGTGCAGAACAAATTAAATGGCATTTAAAATTGCCTGTTGCTTTAGTGACATCCGAAACTACAGGAGTAAAAAAATATCCAGAAGGCAGACATTTTAGCCATCTTATTAGAGTTAAACCATCTAACACTACACAAACAAGAAAGTTTTTAGACGGCGACATTTACAAACAAGTTACTTGGGACAATCATAGCCGGATTGACAGTTATGATTTAACTCCTTTCAAAGAAACTATTGTTATGGACACAGATTTAATTGTAGGAAACAATAATTTGCTGAAATGCTTTGACACTAATAAAGACTTTTTAATAAACAACGAATCCATCTATGTTAATTCGCAACATAGAAAAGATCTACGTATCCGATACATGAATAATTTTATTAAAATGTACTGGGCTACTTGTTTTTATTTTAAAAAAACAAAATGGACCAATGACTTTTTCTTACTGCTTAAACACATTAAATTAAATTATGAATTTTATCGATTTGCATATGGCATTGTTGAAACAAAATATAGAAATGACTATGCTTTTACTATTGCTATGCACATGATGAATAACTTCACAGCGAGACCAAATGACCGGAGCCTACCTATAAAAATTTTTTATGTAACTGACAAAGATAAAGTTCTTTCATACAAACATGGTATATGGAAATTTGCATTACCAAAGGATGATGGCTCCTTTTTTAGATGTAATGTTAAAGGATCTAATATGCACGTGATGAACAAATTTGCTTTAGATAGGATTATAAATGAATACCAATAAAGGTTTTTTAATATTTGTACAAGCAAGTGAACAAAAAGACTACCTAGGTCAAGCAGTAGCACTAGCACAAAGTATTAAAATTTTTAATAAAATTTCTGACGTAACAATTATGACTAATTGTGTGTTAACATCCGAGCAACGTGATTATTTTGACAAAGTGATAGGAATTCCTGGAACAGATGAAGCACAAAGTCAAGATTGGAAGATACAAAATAGACACAAAATATATGAAGCAAGTCAATATGGAGAAACTATTGTGTTAGATAGTGATATGTTATGTTTGGACAGAATAGATTATTGGTGGGACATACTTGGTAACACTGACTTGTATTTTACAAATGAAGTCAAAAATTATTTAGGCGAAAAAGTCAAAACAAATATTTTATATAGAAAAACTTTTATAAAAAATAATTTGCCAAATATTTATTGTGGTATGTTTTATTTTAAAAAAACAAAATACAACGATAAGTTTTTTGCTGTGCTGTCAGAAGTCATGCAAAATTACAAAGAGTACGCAAGAAAATATTGTAGAGAACACATTCAACAGTGGTGCAGTTTAGATGTGTCTACAGCAATTACTTGTAAAATAATGAAACACAAGAATAATATAGCAAGTCCTAATTTAACTTTTACTCACATGAAAACCAAATTGCAAAATTGGAATGTAAACGAAAATTGGCTACAAGACATTCCAGTTGCATACGATAACAAATTAAATATTAAAATCAATAATGTAGTGCAGAAACAAATGCTTCACTATGTGCAAGATAATTTTTTAAACAGTGAACTAAAAGAAATAATACAAAATTTATGGAAAGAAAAGACTTACAGTTTGGCGTAGAAAAGATACAGCATCAATGGTATTTTCATTTTGATGCTACTACAGGCATGGTCAACAGCATGAGTGTAAACAAGCAAGACTCTTCTGTTGCTATCCCTGATTCGTTGGCACAAGATATTAATTCGGGCAACGATAACATGACATTTTACAAAGTAATATTCAAAGAGGGAAAATACACTTATGTAAACACTGTAAAAGTTACTCCCACTGTGCAAAACAAAAATGATAGCGAAATTAACAATGCAACGTTTTATAAAATTAAAGCAAACAATTCAGACACAAAAATTTTGTTTGAGCACAAGGAAAAAGAATTATGCATAAGTGCCACTGCAACTATGCAAAAAATAATAAAAGACACTTTCAAAAAAGACAGTTTGCATAGATTTTTTGTTTGTAGGAAAAATGACCACAGTATTTTACACAAAACAATAGAATTAAATCTTTATGATTTGTGTGAACAGTCTATCACAGTGCCTTTAGATATAGCAAAAGACAGTTATTCAATTTACTGTAGAAAATTACTGGAGTACAGTCATGTATGATGTATTTTTTATAGATGTTAAAGAACCTAACGCAGAAAAAAACTATGAATTGTGCAAACAAAAAGCACCTAATGTTCATAGAATAAGTGGAGTTCAAGGAATTCACCAGGCACATCAAGTTGCTTCAAAAATTTGTTTAACAGAAATGATGTATGTAGTAGATGCAGATGCCATGCTTGTTCCTGACTTTGAGTTCGATTGTAAAGTAGACAAATACAATTTAGATGTTGTTCATGTATGGCACAGCAGAAATCCTGTCAATGATTTAGAATATGGTTATGGTGGAGTAAAATTATTTCCTACACTGTTAACTAGGCACATGGATTTGACCACAATAGACATGAGTACTAGCATCAGTAACAAATTTAAAGTGATACCTTCTGTAAGCAACATAGCAGAATTTAATATAGACGAATATAGTGCGTGGCGTAGTGGCTTTAGAGAATGTGCAAAATTAAGTGCAAAAGTGATAGATAGACAGGTCAATTCTGAAACAGAAGAAAGATTACACACATGGTGTACTAAAGGTGCAGATAGACCATTTGGTGAATATGCAATAGCCGGAGCCAAAGCAGGCAGAGAGTTTGGTGAATTAAATAAAAACACAGGTAAAATGAATTTAATTAATGACTACAAATGGTTAAAAAACAAATTTGAAAATGATTTCGCGTAATATAATAAAAGTTGCAGAGCAAGATTTTGTGTTTCTCAGTTATGATGAGCAAAATGCAGAAAAAAATTATGCAAATTTAAAACGTATAATACCGTGGGCAAAACGTGTGCATGGTGTTGAAGGTTCTGATGCGGCACATAAAGCCTGTGCTGAATTATCTGAAACAAAACATTTTATAACTGTTGACGGCGATACAATCGTTGATCCTAAATTTCTTAATGTAGAATTAGACACAACAGCAATGGGTTTAGATGATGATTATCAATTTAGTTGGTGTGGCAACATAAATGTAAACGGTTTGAAGTATGGAAATGGTAGTTTAAAAATGTGGACAAAAGACTTTGTGAAAAATATGAAAACTCATGAAAATACAGATGGAGCAGATGAAACACAAATTGAATTTTGTTACTTTGACAAATATTATCAGTTGAATGATTGTTATTCCACGAGCATAATAAATTCAACTCCTTCACAGGCTTGGAGAGCAGGCTTTAGAGAAGGCGTAAAAATGAGTTTAAGTAGAGGAAAAAAGGTTGCAAATATCAACACAGATATATGGCATAAAAACTTACAAAAATTATTAATTTGGATGAATGTTGGCACTGATATAGAAAATGGCTGGTGGAGTTGTTTTGGTGCTAGGCAAGGTTGTTATCTTACTATGTGTACAGATTGGGATACCAATATTACAAGAGATTTTAAAGAATTGAACAATATGTGGGCCGAAAACGAAGCACATAACAATATACAAGAGCAAATGAAAACATACAGTGAAGCACTAATAGATGTAGGTGTTAATATAGGAGTGCAACCATTAGAACCTCAACAAAGCAAATGGTTTAAACAAGTGTATGTTAACACACCAAGACGTTTTAAGAGATAATCTTTCCTATCAACATGAAGCGAGTGCCTCGCTCTTCTTTTATTTCTGATTCGACTATCACTTCTGCATTATCTGGAAGTTGATTTTTAAATTCTTCATTGCTATTAACACAATTAGTATGATCTTCTATACTAAACATATTGTTAGATTGAAACGCAAAGTAACAATTTGATTTTACTCTTTTCCACCACGGATTTTTATACTGTGGTTCAGGACCCCATTCTTTCATAGGCTTCATGTGTTCACAAGAAGTGTTAATAAACAAATCTACATTTTTATACCAATCACGCCAGTTGGCAAATATATCATCTGTGATCCATTCTACATCATAGTCTTCAAATATTCTGTGTTTGGCTATGCTGATAACTTTTGGGTCCATATCTATGCAGGTAATCTTACCCACTTTATCATACAGGGCAGGTACAAGTATACTACCGTACCAACTGCCCCATATTACAATGTGTGAGTGTTTGTTTAAAATGTTTAGATTCGTTATATGTTTTACTAATGCTGTTTTGGAGAGAAATTGATTGGGACTCATGCTGTCCAAGAAGTCTTTGTTCTCTCGAACTTCTTTCATCATGTTGCGTAACAATTTTAAATCCATTTTACAATATCCTCAAATTCTGGTTTAATATCTTTAGGAGCCAAGTGTGGCTGTTCTTTTTTGATCCTATCTCTCCTAAATTCTTCGGCATAGCCGGCACTCATAAGAACTATTCCTCTGTATTCTGCGTGATTCAAACCTAAATCTTGCCATATTTTAAAATTTCTAGTAAAACA
>Ga0066364_10000093_pt1 | contig 15240 bp, 20 predicted proteins | sample Knorr_S7_td_Surf_FD_70970 | JGI IMG/M metagenome (GOLD analysis project Ga0066364, IMG submission 70970) | Marine microbial communities from Southern Atlantic Ocean transect - Knorr_S7_td_SurfaceA_ad_6m_LV_A | ecosystem: Environmental > Aquatic > Marine > Oceanic | place: Southern Atlantic...
AATAATTTACTTGTAAATGGTGATGTATCTATGGAACAAAATGTAGATATTAAGAAAGATTTACACGTGTATGGTTGTGGACTTATAGAAAATGATGTATCCTTTAATTCTAAATTAGATGTTTTGGGAAATGTAGAAATGCATTCATCTGTAAATATGAAATCATTACAAGTAGATGAAAATACTTTATTAAATGGAGATGTTTCTATGAATAATAATACAGAAATATTAAAGGATCTTATTGTAAAACAAAATATTAATGTAAACAAGGATATATCGATCAATGAAAATGTATATGTTTATGGTACAAGTTATTTTCAAAATGATATGAATTTAGATAGTTCTATAAATATTGTAGGAAATGCAAAAATAGAAAATAATATTGAGATCATGAAAGATACATATGTACAAGGTAATACTAGATTGTACAATAATTTAGAAGTTGATGGTTCAACAAATTTGAAAACATTAAATGTAGATGAAAATGCAACAATTAGTAAAAAGATTACAACAAAAGATATTGAAGTTGAAAATGAGATAACTTCAAAAGTAAGTAGTAAACTTTTAAACCTAGTAGAAATAGGAGGAAACCAAAATGAGGTTAATATAGAAGATACTTCTTTGAATATATTTGCTTCTTCAAATGGAGGAAGTGGTATTATTTATGATGGAAATATGATTTTAGGAGATCCTAGTTCTAGTTATGATGATTTAATAAACGATCCGAAACAGCTTACTGTATATGGTAATATACGTATTAAAGACGGTGGTAATTTAATTATTGAGGATGTATCGAATCAAACAATTACAAAATTAGAAACCGAAACAAAAATAACAGATATTCTTAAAGTAGAAAATGATGGAACAGGTCCGGCTTTATTAGTAAATCAAATAGATACCGTTAATGAGGATATAGTTCATTTTGAAGATAATTCTAATGTTGTTTTTTCAATTGGAAAAAATGGAAATACAAATATTCTTGGTGATTTAACGGTTCAAAATAACTTAGTCGTAAATGGAGATATAAGTATGGAAAAATCAATTGAAGTAAATACATTAATTGTAAACGAAAATTTTACATTAAATGGTAATTCAAATACAATAAATGGTTCTCTTTTAATTAACAATGATTTAGAACTAATGAATAATGCAAAAATTAATGGAGAAACTGAATTAAAAAAGGTAACTGTGAATGATACGTTAGATATAAACAACATTTGTAATATCAACTCAATTGTATATTTAAAAGGGAGTCACTCTTATGTTCACGGTAATTTTAGAATAGATGGTAATGAATTTAGTTGTATAAATCAGTTTGTAGAGAAAGAATTTAAAGCATTGGAAGATATAGAAGTTGTACGAAATATATATGTAAAAGAAATTGATACATCTGGTAGTTCTATTGAAAATCCATTATTACAAATAGAAGAATTAACTCCTCAAGTATATAGTAATTCAATTGGTATAAATGCAAGTGAAATAATCAATAGTGATATATCTTATTCTAATTTAATTGCAAATAATGATAATGTAAATTATAATTCGATTACTGCGTTATTAATTGATTGTGTGAAAGAATTAAACCAAACCGTTCAACAATTGAATCAAAAAATAGTTAATTTAGAAAATCAGATAAATAGTAATTGAAAATTTAATTATTATATTTTATAAAATAAAATATATAATTAGTATATAAATGCCATATAAAGCAAGAGTACAATCTCTAGTAAATCGCGCTGATTCTTGTAGTTCTGGAAACAAAGAAGCTGGACTAGTTCCAAGTGGAGATTATTCTCGAGTTCCTACTAGTATTTTAAAATCTAAAACTTCAACTAACATTCAATTTAGTGCAACTACAGGTAAATGCTGTGGAAATTAAGAAATAAAATAAAAAGATAAATTTTTTATCTTTTTATTAGATATTTTATTCAAGAAATATTTAAAAATCAAAAAGTATTAAACATTAATATAAATAATTATAATGGAGTATATACCTTATCATTTACGATATAATATTTATATTCAAACGATGATTTTAAAAAAAAATGAAAGTGGGTGGAAAAAAATTCACGATGAATTATTAAGTTTTCCATTATATTTAAAAAAAACTGATTTTATTTATGATGAAGAACTTTTATTTCATTACGTTTTACGTGCCAATAGAATGCTTATATTTCTCAATGGTAAAAAATATACTTGGTTGAGAAAAATGAGAGAAAATCCATCAATTTATTATTATAAACCTATACAAGATTATTGTATATATAGTATTCAAGATTTATTCTCTCCTCATTATTATTGTGAAGTGATTGATCGTGATTTTGTATTTCATTAAAAAAATTGAAACTAATGTAATATTATTATGAAATAAATAATAATGTTCCGAAAAAGAACTGCACCCAGAATTATAGATAATAATGTGTTATATACATTAAATAATTCAGAAAATTCAATTGGAGAACGATTTAATGTTGGACAAGTAATATTTGAATTAAAATATAAAATAAAAAAAATTTGTGAACATTGGTATGATGATTTAGGTAATGATAAATTAGTTTACGGATTATATTTTAATCAAGAATACATTGGTGATTTTACATTAAATTAATATTTATTAGATATATATTATGAATGATTGGTATATTTCTTTAAAAAAAGCACCTTGGACACCTCCAAACATGGTATTTAGTGTAATATGGCCTATTTTATATATATTGATGTTTGTATCTTTATCGTATATATGGATTAATAAAAAGTGTTATCCTTTTTGTAATGCTATTTTTTATTTTTTTATTCAGTTATTTTTTAATCTAATATGGACTACTTTATTTTTCAAGTTGAAACAACCATTGTTAGCTTTAATTGATTTGATATTAATGATTTTATTTACGATTTATACTTTTAAATTGTTTTATGAAATTCATGTGATTGGTTCACTGTTTCTGATTCCATATATATTATGGTTATTTATGGCACTTAGTTTAAATATGTATATTGTATTATATAATTGATTTTAAAAAAAATTGATTTTTAAAAAATATTTTGATCAATGTAAAAAAAATGCTTGACTATTTGAGTACTTATCCATTTCCAGGAGCAAAAGAAGCAACAAAAGATGTGTTACGCGATTTAAAATATAGTATAAATGATTTTGATAAAGAATATAATATTAGTGAAACAAAACTATCAAATATTATAGTTGAGGTTATTGAAAAAGATAATCCGCAATATAGTTACGCTGGTTGGGTTACATCTGGAAGAAAAGAATATGTTGAAAAAATCAAACTATTTTTGGAAAAACGCAAACAAACACGAAAAAAAATATTAAATATCATAAAATCAGTATCAATTATATATTTATGTTATAAAGATACGATTCAGCGTTTTTACAAACCAGGTGGAACTTATGAATCATACATGAGTATGAAATGGAATCCAATTTTAATGCAAAAATCCATATATGAAAATAATTTATTGTTACCCCCAATTCCTCCAAAAACATAAATCACATCAAGATAACCTAATAATCATGTAAAAGTAACATAAAAAATATATAAAATTATTGAAAGGTTCAAAATTATAATTATAAATTATATATAAATATTATATGATTCGTTTACAAATAGATTTTTTTACAATATTATATATTTTTTTAATCATTTTAATTTTTTTATTTGTATATTATTACAATTACTTTTTCATTATGAAAGAAGATAAAATTTTAAAAAAAGGTATAATTGATAAAAAAACTTGCAATTTATTAATTCAATCTAGTAAAAAATATATATTTAGTCAAGATGAAGATCCTGTAGATGATAAAAGTGAAAATCAAATAAATATTTATGATAATTCTATATCTTCAAATAAAATAATTATAAAAGAATTATACTCTATATCAAAAAATATTTATGATAATATAGTATTACCTCAACTAAATAAATATCATTCAAAATATTATGATGTTAATAAGTTAGAATTTGAATGGATTTTTTTAAGAAAATACAATAATTATGAAAGAGAACAATTACTTATGCATACCGATTCCAATACTGTTACCGTAAATATATTATTATCTAATCCAAAAGATTATGTCGGTGGAGAATTTTATTTTTTTGATAGGAAAATGACAGAGAAAATTGAACCTTATTATATGAAATATTTAAAAGATAGTAATATTGTCAAAGAAAAATTTATCAAAAACTATAAAAATTTACCTATTGTAAAAATGGACCAAGGAGACATGATAATATATTTTGGAGATAATCATTTTCATGGTGTTCTACCCGTAAAAAGAGGAAATCGATATATTTTATCATTTTTTTTAAATTTGAAAAAATAAAAATGTGATTTATATGGAGAGTATTTTCATTATTCTATAAAATAGTTAAAATTTTTTGATAATAATCTTGAGAAATTTCACATCCTTTAAAATTTCTTTTTGTATTTTTGCACGCAATTGCTGTAGTCCCTGAACCTAGAAAAGTATCTAATACAGTATCATTTTCATTTGAATGTTTTTTGATTAGTTCTTCAAATAAAGGCAAACTTTTTTGTGTTGGATGAAATCTATTTTTTCCACTTTGCAATGGATACATATATATACCATTATCATAAGAACTGTTGAATGTTGGTTTACCACCTTTTACACCTATTAAAGCAATTTCCCTACAATTTGTCAAATAATTTACTTTACTATTTCTTGGTTGTGGATTTGTTTTGATCCATTCAATGTATCTAATTTGTTTAAAATCGTATTTTTCTAATAAATTTTTAAGATCTGTTATTTTCCATAAATCAAAGAACATAATCAATGTTCCACCTTTTTTTAACTTTTCATAATATTCTTTTATGAATGTATCTAAATGTTCCAATGTAAAATCACTATCCCAACTTCCATAATCTGTTTTTACAGAATATTTTTTTCCATATATAGAACCGAATTTCATAAAGTTTTCTTTATTTTTATCATCCAATATTTGGTTTGTTTTTTTGTATATTTCCCATTCATTTTCTGTTTTTACTTGTGAAATTTGATTTTCTTCATTGAATTTTATATTATTATAATGTTTGTTCATACCGCTATCTTTTGATATTATATATGGAGGATCTGTCAATATCAAATCAATACTGTTATTTGATACTGATTTCAAATATTCTAAACCATTTTTATTTTTGATATCGAACGTATTTTGTTCACTTGATGTGTTTTGTTCCATTACTGAATTTTCTCCACTTATTGAATTTAATTCTGTGACTGAATTTTGTTGAGTTGATGAAACGTGTGTGAGTATATCTATTAACTGTTTCTTGCTCTTAGATTTACATTTTTTAATTTTATAAAAATCACATTTTTTTAATAATTCGGTTTTACTCATTTTAATGAACTCCATTTATATGATAAACGTTATGAGATATATGATATATAATTCAATTTTTTATATCATAATACAATTTGATTTACATTTGTATATGACTTTTTCATATTGTAAAGTATTTAAAAAGTATTTTTTATATATTATGAATGGAACTAATATGTGACTATAGAGAACATCATATTATAAATCAATTAAATACATGTATAAATAGTGAAAAGTATAAAAATATTTTCATTAAAAAAGAAAATCTAGTTATTGGAGATTTTCAAATTGGAAATATGATTTTTGAACGAAAAACTCATCAAGATTTAGCATCAAGTATATTAGATGGACGTTATCAAGAACAAGGTAATCGTTTGATGGAACATTCGAAAAATAATCCAAGTTTGAAAATTATTTATATTATTGAAGGAAATTTAGATTTATATTTCAATCAACATAACATAGACAAAGACAAAATTATGTCAAGTATTATGAGTTTATTTTATGAAAAAGGTTTTCAAGTATTGTTGACAAAACATGTAAATGAAACTAGTGAATATTTGTTGAAGTTTTGTTTAAAATATTATACAAAATACCATAAACAACAAAATATAGTTGATATGTCAAATAATGAGATACAATGTCATCAAATTTGCCTTCCTAAGAAAAAATCAAGTCAAATCAATAAAGAAAATATTGGTATCATTATGTTATGCAATATACCAAATATTAGTGTTCATGTTGCAACTCAACTATTGAAACCATTTGAAAATTCTTTGTATCATTTTTTATCAAAAATAAAAGAAGATAATGAATATTTACATTCAATTAAAATAGAATCAAAAGACAAAAAAGAACGTAAATTATCTAAAGCTATTATTGAAAATTTAAATTTATTTTTCTGTCAGTAAATGATTAATATATCATTGATATATAAATAATTATTATCATTTATATTATATGAATCATAAAAATGAACTAACAACATATTCTGAAAATTTTTCAATATATTCAAGTTTACTCATGACTCTTATAAGTTATGTTCCTATACATCAAAATAAAATTTACAAATTAAATATTATTATCAATATAATCAAAAGTCTGAATTTCATTAATTGTTCATATTCTGAAATATTACATCATATATTTAGTTTATTTACTAGTATAATAATTTTTAATTCTAGAAATATCAATGATGAAAGTATACTATACGAATTAAATTTAGGCATAAGAACAAATTTTTCAACCATATTTCTTATTTTAATGTATAGGAATTACAACAATCATATATATAAATTATTATTCGCTATAACATTTTTCTATTATCGTATTCAATTTGTATATATGATATTGAAAGGTGTAAAAGGTGTTGAATATATATGTATTAATAATATCGTCAATTACGATTTTTGCTTTAATTATTTTAAACTATGTTATATTTTATTGTCTTGTTTAAATGTATATTGGATGTATCTTATTATTTTAAAACTGAATAGATTATATTTAAAAAGCAAGTCTATATAATTTATTTAATCTTTGAAAAAGATAATAATATTTTAAAATTCATATAAAAAAAAAACATTAATTTTTATATGAACTGTAAAATTAGTTGTAGCTTTGGGGAAATTGTGGATAAACATACAATATTAAAAATAAAAAAAAGTAAAACAGATAATCCAGATAAACTTAAAAACATTTGCAACGAAATAAACATAATTGAAAAAGAAAATCCGACCATTTTAAAATCAAATTCTCTATTTCAAGATCTTATGAATGTAAATAAAAAATTATGGTTATTGGAAGATTTAATACGTTATAAAAGTAATAAAAAAGAATATGACAAACAATATATACATTGTGCCGAATCAATACATATTAATAATGATATTCGTGCAAAGATAAAAAGAAATATTAATATGCAATTCGATTCTTTTTTGATCGAAGAAAAAATATATGAAAATGAAGAAAAAAATAAGATAAATGTTGAAAACACACTAGATATTGAAAATGATATACATTTATTAACAAAAGCGAAAAATTTATATCAATGTGGTGAATATCAAGAATCAATGAATATTTTATCATCACTTATGGAAAAATACAAAGATTATAAAGAACTTAATTCATTTTATATTGATTTAATATTTAGTTATGATAATCTGAGTAGATTTTATAATGTTGATAATACAAATAAATTAAAAAAAGTAATAATGAATTTGCATGTACTGAATATTTCTGAAGAACAAAAAAATTATTGTAAAAATATGTATGCTTTACATTGTCTTTCAACTAATAATTATGAATTATGTTACCCGTATTTAAATACAATAAACTATATCAGAGGACCAAATGTAAATATGAATAATATGAGTTTTTTTAAACGTGACGATGTGAATAAAACGTTACTGATTTATGATGGAGGAGGTGTAGGAGATACAATGATGTTCTCAAGATTTATACCATTGTTATGTAATAAATTTATGAATAATAAAATTATATTTTTGAATAATAAAAGCATAAATTGGATTATATTACAGACTTTTAATGATATATCAAATTTACAAATTATATTTGATCCTAGTACAATTAATCATTTTGATTATCATTGCAGTTTGATTACTTTAATGAAATATTTAAATTTTAATGAAACAAATATTGATTTTATACCATTATATCAAAATGTTCAATTATATCCAAATAATTATACAAAAGATTTGGTAAATCAAATAAAAGAAAATAATAAAAAAACATATATATTTAATTGGAAGGGTAATGCTAAAAATTCTAATGAGAAACATAACCGTAGTATGAAATTAGAATTTGCTTGTGAATTATTCAAAATGACAAATATTGAATGGATTATTGTATCAAAAGATATAACAAGGGAAGAAAAAGAATATTTGAGTTCATTTAATATAAAATCTCACGGTGAACATATGGACAATGAAAATTCTTTTATGGATACAATGTTTTTATGCAAAAATATTGATGGAGTTTTTAGTACAGACACCGGGTTAATACATTTAACTTGTAATTTAGGTGTCAAAACATATGTTATGTTAACTATGGGTTGCGATTGGAGATGGAAAGGAAATACTTGTATTTGGTATCCAAATATTGAAAGATTAAATCAAAAATCTCAAGGTGATTGGAGCGATGTTATAAATCAAATAAAGAAAATTTTATCATAATCATTATATAATTATATTATATATGAATAATTGGTTTGATAAAAATACGTATAAATTAGTTTTTATAGGACTACTCACTGGTATGGTAGCATCTATTGTAGGTGGTGGTGCGGAAATATTAATTGTTCCTTTATTAATATATTTGAAAGTATTTGATGATTACAAAACAGCAATTGGAACTTCTTTAGCTTCATTATTATTACCAATTGGTATTGTTGCGGTATATTTTTACTCAAAAAATAAATGTAAAAATAAAAGTTGCGTTCGTTGGAAATATGCATTAATCATATCATTATGTTTTGTATTAGGAACTTTTGTTTCATATTATACTTCTAATTTGAATACAAAATATTTGAAAATTACGTTTGCAATTTTAATGATTATTTTTGGTATTATTATTTTTATGGAGGAATATTTATAAAATTGATTTATTTTGTCTTTTGTCTTTTATTTAAAATAATATGGATTCGTCAGATAAAGAATTTAAAACTGAATCTATTAAACAAGATTATCAAAATGCAACGATTAAAGATGATTTTGATGCCATATTGAGAAAATATGATATCAAAATGTTGAAAAATAATAAACGAGTAAGTCCTTTAAGAGTAAAATTAGACATAAAGAAGAGAATTATTCGTATGTCTTTTCAAGATCCAGATGATGTGTTTGATTATGATGCATTCGTTAATATATGACCTATCACAATAGGTATCCATATATTATTACAATTATATTCATAAATATATTGGTTTACTAATAAAAAATATATAAATATACTTGTAATTAATAATGAAAAACATTGAAGTTTACTCAATAAAGGTAAAACCTTTTTATAATGAATGAAAGTATGAATCCAAGCTAAATAACTTAGTGCCCATTCAGGATACCATAACCATGATAAATGTAATAATCCAGAGTATAAAAATTGCAATGATAAACGATTTATGCATAAATCATTTTTAATGTGTATTAACGAATACAAAAAAAGCATAACATATTTTATTTTAATTGGTTGAAACATAATAAATGAAAATGATGAACCATATAACAAAGCATATTTTTTTAAAGGATACATCCATATATCTGTTGAACCATGTGGTATGATTACACTTAAGCATAAAGCATCATAATTAGACAAAGGTTGTGTTTGACCATATTGTAATAATTTCGCTTTTTGTAATATAGGTAATTTCATTATATTACATATTAAAAATTTCTTTATATTAAATAAACAATATGAAAAATATGATACCAGGACAAAGTTATATTTATGTAGAAAAAGATGTAAAATATTGTGGACCAATAAGTAAATGTATTGGTTGTTTGTTTATAATTTTATGTTTTCCTGTAGTTCCGTTTATATATTGTTGTCCTTGTGATGTGAAAAAAGAAATTCATTTAGAAAAAGAAGATTATGTTTACAAAAATTTTAATGAATTTGTACAAAATGATACAAGTGATGAAGAAGATGATATAAATGAAAATAAAATAAATGAAAATAAAATAAATGAAGAAGGAACTATTTTTATTGTCATATGAATTACTTTAAAATAAAATAATTAAAAATTGAAAATAATATTTTTACGAAAGAAAGACAAAAGACAAAATATGAATATAATCAATCGTTATACTTGCAATTCATCTCAATTAAGAAAACTAATTCTTCATTTGAAAGCAAATAAAACACCTCCTATAATTGATTATATTCGTGAATATTATCATCCAGATAATGCATTTGAGATTAAAAGTAAAATGAAAATATTTCCAAACAATCATTTTTCGGTTAAATTATCCGCATTAGGAATAAAAGAAAATGAAGATTTGTGTTATATGCATACAGATTCTATTATTCAATGCGCCATAGAAAATAATTGTAAAGTTTTGATCGATGCAGAACAACATGATATACAAGAAAATATCGATATAATGAGTTTAGATTTTATGAAAAGATATAATGGAATAAATGTAAATGTTTATAAAACATATCAAATGTATAAAAAAGGGAGTATTGAAAATTTGAGAAACGACTTAGATAATACAAGGGATTATTTCATTGGTGTAAAATTAGTTAGAGGGGCATACTTACATGAAGATAAAAACAAAAATGTTTTATGTGATAGTGAAAATGAAACTCATAATCAATATAATAATGGTATAGAATTATTTACGAATTTTCACAACTCAAATGATATTATGTTGTGTGCAACACATAACATAAAAAGTATTCATATTGCAAGATACTATATGAATAAATATAAAATGAATAATATACAATTCGCCCAACTACTTGGAATGAGTGATTCGTTGACTACACATTTACAAAAATCTGGATATAAAGTATTTAAATATTTACCATATGGTCCATTTCATGAAAGTATCCCATATTTAACACGAAGATTGTTTGAAAATACAAATATGATAAAATATTTATACTAATTTATATAGTGAAAATTAAATTTATAAAAATTATTCATTTTTAACTAGTTGTTTTATTTGTGAATTAGGATAAATATAATCAAAATTAGGTTGATCTTCATCACCCTCTTTTAATATTTGATACGTACCTGTATTTCGATCAAGATCATATATATTGAAGTTGTCATTTAAATTAAATTTTTCATTACGAGTTGCAAAATTAATACTAATACTACCTTCAGAACCACTTATAATCCTATGAAAAATTCCAGATGGCCATACAACCATTGCTGGTCCATTATAATATAATTTTTCATTTTTATAAATTTTATCGGGTGTTATAATAAAAGAAGCTTTTTGTTTTGTTGTAGGATTATATATATCTACATAACGTGTACCTTGTAGTACCATAAGATTATCATCTTGTCCTGGATGCATGTACCAAGGTCTTTTTACAGAAATTTGATCATTTTGTATTGGTCCTGGTGAAATACTATTTGGTCCGTGAATTACACGATCAATACCGTCTATTTTTGGAATATCAGATGGAACCATTTCATCAAAATGAACACCAGGTGTTCGTCTTAACATACGAAGAGGAATAATACGATATAATACGCTCATAATAAATATTATATATGCTAATATTTATATTATTTATTTGATTGATTTAAATATATATATTTATATTGAATTACAATATGAACCACAAAAAATTATGTTGTCCACCAATTGTTTATATACAAGGGGAGGAAATGACACGATATATTATGAAAACATTTCTTGATAATTGTATTAAACCACATATTAATATATCTTCTTGGTATTTTTATGATTTATCTTGTAAAAATAGGGATAATACAAAAGATAAAGTATTAAATGATGCTTTAAAAAAAGGAAAAGAATTGTGTTCAATATTTAAGGAACCTACTATAACTCCAAGTGCTTCACAAAAAAAATCATTCAATTTATCTATGGATTTAAAATCTCCAAATGGATTAATGAGACAAGAATGGAATGGTTTTACAATTAGTCGTGATACAATACATATTGATGGAATTAATTTAGGATACAAAAATCCTGTATTTTTTGAAAGACATGCAATAGGTGGAGAATACGGTGCAGGTTGGAAAGTTCTCGGACCTGGTTTTGTAAAAACATTGTATTATGAGAAAGATTCCAATTTACCTATTGTAGTAGATGAACGTAAAATTAAAGATAAAATAAATGCTGTTGTTACATATCACAATCCATTAGATAATGTAGATGATCTAGCACATCACTTTTTTTCAAGATGTTTAAAAGAAAATATAACACCATATGTAATAACAAAAAAAACTGTTTTTAAATGGCAAGAACCTTTTTGGAAAAAAATGAAAGATATTTTTGATTTATATTATAAAGAAAAATTTATTGCTAAAAATTTACTAAAACATACATCGAATGAGTTAGAACATATAATATCTGATGCAGCTACAATGAAAATAATACAATGGAAAAAAGGTGGATTTGGTATGGTTGCTCATAATTATGATGCAGATATGTTAACAGATGAAATGGCACAAATACATAAATCTCCAGGGTTTATCACATCAAATCTCATTGGAAAATCTCCAAATGGAACCATTATAAAACAATTTGAAGCAAGTCATGGAACCGTTACAGATATGTGGAAAGAACATTTAAAAGGAAATGAAACTTCTTTAAATCCATTAGGTTTAATAGAAGCTTTATTAGGTGCTATGAATTATGCAGAAGAAATGCAAAATACATCATACGATATACGTAATTTTAATACATTGTTGAGAAATAACATACACGATTTATTTCGTTCAAATAAAGGAACGCGTGATATTTGTGGTTCAAATGGATTAACAAGCGAACAATTTATATACGAATTAAGTAATAAAATGAATGATATTTCAAAAAATGAAATGATCATTCGTTAAAATATTTTTAAACATATATAAAAATTGATTCATAATTCATTGTATTATTGACAACTAAATAATATGAATAAAATACCAGAAGATATTTTTAAAGAAATATGTTTATATTTGAATAATTATGAAAATTTAAAAATGTCAATTTGTGCAAAATTATCATCTTCATTTTCTTGTAAAATTGATAAATATATGCATAAGAAAAAGATTAGTGTTCAAAAATTAATACCCTATATTACATTATGCGATTATAATAGTAAGAATCCTTTATTAGATACTTGTGAAGATTTAATTAGTTTACAAAATGAACTAATTACAATGAACCAACACGATCGCAATGAATGTATATTTGCTTGTTTGTTCTATTTTATCAAGAAAATATTTAAGGATTATCACCAAAATATATATATTCCAATGCCGTTGCACTTTAGTTATTCAAATTTACATACTTATTATATTGACAAATTTGGTGTTTCAAATAAAAAATGGGGAAATATTAATGACTTTACAACTGTAAAATTAAACGTAAGAATTTCTTGTGTATATCGTGTATCTTGTCTAGGTCATCAATATAGACAAATACGTAAATCTTTGTTACTTAAAGCTCTAGTTGGATAATATATTAAAATATATAGTTTTTAAACAAATGTGTTAAATTTACTAAGGATTTAGTTTTTTCTTCTACATTTCCAATATCAATATTTAATTCAGTAATATCAAGTGAAATTATATTTTTTCTCAATAATTTGTCAATAATTATCTTACATTTATCTAATTGTAATCCATTTTCAACTGGTGTTCCTGTAGAAGGCATAATGTATGGATCTAATACGTCTACATCAAATGAAAAATGTATTGGATTATTACTAACAAAAGAATTTATTTTTTTTATAGAGTCTTGAGTATTATTGTGTATTTGTTCCACACTTATATTTTCAATATTATATTTTTCCAAAATTTCTCTTTCAAAAGGATCTATATCACGAATACCAATATATAAAATATTCTTGAAATCTATTGTTTGATTTATAAAATTTAAAGGTGTTTTTTTCTCTAATCCTGTTAAAATACTCAATGGCATTCCGTGATAATTTTTTGTCTTAGATTTTTCATATGTGTTTATATCACAATGGGCATCCATCCATATTACTTTTAAATCATTATATCTTCTTATAGAATCGGCCAAAGTGGCTATACTCATAGAATGATCTCCTCCAATATTTACTCTTGGACCATTTACAAATACATTTTTTTGATATAAATTATATAAATTTGTATACAAATCATTGTTAAGTGACACGTTTGTATTTATTTGATTGATATGCGGTTGTAATATGCCTTTTAAAAAGAAGGGTGTCCGTTCAACACCTTTAATTGGTTGCCCAGCGCGATGTGGAAAAAGAATTGCATTTTTAAACATAATATTTTTATAGAATTATGTTTAAATAAATCAAAAAATGATATATTTATATCATTCTGTTAAAGTATTTTTTGTCACGTTTCCAATATTTTGATTATATGGATCAAATGAAGGAAACATGTTTTGATTGAAGTTCTTATCATCTAAATTAGCATCATACATTTTTTCTAAACAATTTTTCTTGTTTAGATTTGGTAAATCATGATTTAATGGTCCCACCGGTTCGTTTGATAAAAATGAATTTCTAATTTCATATTGAGCGTTATTTTGAGTATCAAATACTTGTTCCAAATGGAGTATTGGACAATTGATCTTACTTGCACGTTGCCACTTGATAAATTTTTCATAATCTTTCAAAGAATCAAGTACTATTGGGTTTACACCAGGTATTTTTACCATACTTGGATCATATAATAAAATTTGATTATTTCGTTTAATGATAGTGGTTGGACAATGTCCAGATACAAAACCTTCTTCATAAATATTTTGTGATTTCAAACATAAATATAAACTAAAACTAACAATTAAAATTATTAATATGTAAAGACACAATTTTATATTTTTATTCATTTTGTTTTATATATCTATATATTATAATATGAGAATTTTTCAAATCAATGGAACAAATGGAAATCTTTTAAATAATTTGAATCGTGATAAAGCAACTGTACTTTTTTATCATCCTCAATGTTCTCATTGTATTGCAATGAAACCAATGTGGGAAGAAATGAAAGAAAAACTTAAAAATAAAAATTGCGACATTTATGAAGTAAATGGAGAAGATTTATTGAACATATCACACCCTATAAAAAATACGATAAACGGATTTCCAACTATTTTAAATGTAGATAATGGAAAATTAAATCATTTTGAAAAAGAACGAAATACACAAAATATGATCGATTTTGCTTTAT
>Ga0066364_10000094_pt1 | contig 14998 bp, 11 predicted proteins | sample Knorr_S7_td_Surf_FD_70970 | JGI IMG/M metagenome (GOLD analysis project Ga0066364, IMG submission 70970) | Marine microbial communities from Southern Atlantic Ocean transect - Knorr_S7_td_SurfaceA_ad_6m_LV_A | ecosystem: Environmental > Aquatic > Marine > Oceanic | place: Southern Atlantic...
TACTACACGGACGTCCGTTTCTTGGTCCCAACCTCCATCGACAAACTGCGGTTCCAAACCGCAGCTCGCGGTGCAGACCGTGGCCGAATGCGTGAAGCCTACGCAGGGCTGACCGCAGCCGACCCCATGACCAGCCTGTCGATTCAAGACCTGTGTCTGCCGTTCCTGGCCGACCTGGGCGAAGACACCTGGCAGACGGGCACCGGCATCAACGAAAACGAAATCGTGGTCGAGGTGACCATGGCCGTCAACCCCGGTCGCGTGTGGCGCTCTTACCTTGAGCCAACCACCAGGGAAGTCTTTGACATGCCCAAGGGCGACAAAGGCACCGCAGCCCAACTCTGGGGCGACGTGTTCATGACCAACGAAGTCCTTCACGACAAAATGAAGAAAGACGGCAACGAACACTACCTCAACCTCTTGAAGATGGCGTACCACTGGTCCAACAACGAGGCTCAGAAGGAGCACAAGATTGGGAAGCATGCCAAGAAGCCGGCTGCAAAGAAGTCCCCCGCCAAGAAGAAGTGATTCTGCCCTGATAAGGGTTGAAAAACAAGAGGCCCCGCCTCTTTGTTCATGGCGGGCGGTAACGACGGCAGCGGGCGAGCTCCTGTTGCCATTGTTCGACCAACGACGTCCGTCACGAGCGGCGTCGGTGTCACCCAAAAACTCGTCACTGCGGCGGTCGCCTTCGGTGACCTGATGCAGGGGACGTTTGGCCCGCAAGGTCTGGACAAAATGTTGTACAAAACCAACGGGGAAACCGCCGTCACCAACGACGGTGCAAAAATCGTCGCTGAACTCCTCGTCAAGCACCCGGCTGCAAAGGCCTTCGTCCAACTGGCTGATGCTCAAGAGCAAGCGTGCGGGGACGGCGTGACGGGATGCCTTCTGTTCGCAAGCGAACTCATGCGCGAAGCCGGACGGTTGTTGGAGCGAGGCTTGCATCCACTCGTTTGCATTCAAGGCTACCAGACGGCACTCGACGTTGCTCTTGGCCATCTCGACAGCGTCGGTGAAACGCTCGAGGAGGACGATTCGAGACTACTTGCAGTTGCTCAAACATCGATGACGGGGACCTCCGCCGACACCGGCGATGCCACGCTTTCCTCGCTCGTTGTCCAAGCACTTCAGACCGTTTCATCCTCTGAAAACGTTGATCATGAAGACGTCCGCATGGCCAAGCGCACGCAAGGAAACATCTTCGACACCCGTCTTGTTGACGGATTGATTCTGGACGCGGCGTTAACCCTGGACCGCCTCCCTCGACGACTTGACGGGGGCAGCGTTCTGACCTTGACGTGTCCACTGGACCACGAGGAAGCCTCCCGAGACACCGAAATCGAGGTTGAAAAAGCCGAACAGTGGATGGCCTTCATCGATGCGAAAGACGCCTTACTCAAACAGAAAGCAGAAGCCGTGCTGGCCACGGGCGCTACGGCGGTCTTCAGCGCTGAAACCATTGAGCCAAGCATCTTTCACACCCTGACCGACGCAGGGTGCTTCGTTTTGGGCGGCTTGGAACGGTCCGGGATTGAGGACATCGCCCGAGCATCGGGAGCCTCGATGTGCGATCACCTCGACGACGCTGATGCCTCCATGCTCGGTGCGTTTACGTCGCTTGAAATTGAAACCAGCGAAGGTCTGGACGGACGTCGAGAACGACTCTGCCTTCGGTTTGGTTCTGCCGCCGGTCTCGTCACGCTCGATGTAGGCGGCGGCGATGGTGCTGCCGTTGAGGAAACCATTCGTGGTCTGTACGACGCCCTCCGCTCAACATCCCTGGCCATCAAAACCCAGACGGTCGTTCGAGGAGGCGGAAGTTTCCACATGGGTGCTTCGCTGGCCGTGAAGGAAGCCGCAGAAGGTCAAGCGGGACGGGAGCGTTTGGCCATGGAAGCGTTCGCCCGTGCGCTTGAAAACATTCCATCAACGCTTGCACAAAACGCTGGCGTGGACCGACTCAACACGTTACTTGCGCTTCGTGCTGAACACCGCAACGGCACCGCAACCGCTGGAATCGATGCCGAGGGCAAGGTTGCTGAGATTCAATCGACGTGGCTTCCCCTGAAGACCATCCACCACGCGCTCGAATCCGCAACGGAGACGGCGTGTGGCCTCTTGCGCGTCGACCAGGTCATTTCGGCGAGAGGCGATTGAATCTCGCTCGTCGCTATGTTCAAGTGCATCGGACGGGGCAAATGCGATAACGGGTTCAATCCATGACCGCCGTTACCTCGCCACCGCGTGCCCTCCTCAGCGTCTGGGACAAAACCGGAATCGTCGAATTTGCGAGCGGCCTTGCCGACCTCGGCTTTGAACTGCTCTCAACCGGGGGCACGGCACGCACCCTGATCGATGCCGGTCTGGACGTGCGCCTCGTTTCAGAGGTGACCGAACACCCGGAGATTTTCAACGGCCGTGTCAAATCGCTCCACCCGGCGATTCACGGGCCACTGCTGGCGCGCCTGCATCAGGAAAGCGACGCCGAAGAACTCGCTCGACTGGGCTATTCCCCCATTCGTGTCGTGGCCTGCAATCTCTACCCCTTTGGCGATGCAGCATCGACCACACCACCGCTCGACGACAATCAACTGCTCGAAATGATTGACATTGGCGGCCCGACCATGGTTCGGGCATCGGCCAAAAACCACCAACACGTCCTCATCGCCACCAATCCTTCTCGCTACGGCGACGTTCTTTCGGCGATCAAGAACGCCGGGGGCGCTCAAGACGTTGACATGCAACTTCGGCAAGCGTTGGCGTTGGAAGCGTTTGAACACACAGCCGCTTACGACGTGGCCATTTCGCAGGAACTCCACCGTCGCGTCGTAGGTGATCCAGCGTTGTTCTCATCAATGGAAGAACAACGCGAACGGCTTCCGGACAGCATGCTTGCTGCCAGCCATCGAGTGGACACGCTTCGCTACGGCGAGAACGGCCACCAGGCGGCTGCCTTGTACGTCAACCACGACGCACCCGAAACCCATTCAACCTTGGTGACCGCTCGTGTTGAGGGCGGGAAAGCCATGTCGTACAACAACTACAGCGACGCTGACGCCACGCTCCGCCTCTGCCGCTCGTTGTCGACCGACGAGTGGCCGAACACCCCTCATGCCTGCGTCATCGTAAAGCACAACAATCCGTGCGGTGCGGCGCTCGCATCAACCCAGCGTGAAGCCTTTGAGATGGCGCTTGCGAGCGACCCAGAGTCCGCCTTTGGGTCCATCATCTGTTTCAACGAGATTGTGGAAACGTCAACCGCCAAGGCGATTGGAAATCTGTTTGTTGAGGTGATGATGGCACCGGGCTACACCGACGAGGCGAAATCCGTGCTGATGGAGAAGAAGAATCGACGTTTGCTGACCATTGATTCCCCGGACGATCGCTTGGAGCCGCTCCAACGGCAGGTGGTGCGCAAGCCGATCGAAGGTGGCGTCCTGGTCCAAACTGAGGAGCCACCCATCATCGATTGGGACAAAGCGCGTACCGTCACGGAAACGGCACCCACGGACGCGCAAATCGACAGCATGAAGTTCGCCGTTCGCGTGTGCGAACAGGTCAAATCCAACGCGATCGTGATGGTGCAAGGAACCGCAACGGTTGGCATTGGCCCCGGCCAGACCAGCCGCGTAGAGGCGGTGAAAATTGCCGCACGGCGAGCGGGCGATCGCGCTGAGAACTGCGTGCTTGCTTCGGATGCCTTCTTCCCGTTCAAAGACGGTCTCGAACAAGCCGCAGAAGCCGGAGCTTCCGCCATCGTTCAACCGGGGGGTTCCATTCGGGATCAAGAGGTCATCGACGAAGCCAACGCTCGCGGCATCGCCATGCTGTTCACCGGCCATCGCTTGTTCCGACATTGAAGTTCACGGTCATCATGTTCCTCACGGGCAGGTGGCGCATGCCACATCGGCATCCGAGGAAAGGGTTGAAGCCCCGCGTTTCTTGGGCGGTTCATGTCCTTCGCTCCAGTGGGTGGCCGCACGGCGTCGGCCGATGTTCCGCTGCGATGCGCTGTGTTTGTTTCCGGTTCCGGCAGCGGGATGCAAGCGCTTGTCGAAGCCCAACGAGGGCGCCGCCTCCCGCACGAGACGGTGGTCGTTGTTTCGAATCGGTCCGACGCTCACGGGTTGGAGCGAGCCAAGCGGTTGGACGTTCCCACCGTGGTGGTCGAGCACGAGGTTGGGGGGCAACGTCTCACGCGAAACGAGCATGAAATTAACGTCCTCGCTGCGCTGGAACCCTTTGACGTTGAATTGATCGTTCTCTCCGGCTACATGCGGTTGCTTTCATCGACCTTCCTCGAGCGCTGGCCGCATCGCGTTGTCAACATCCACCCTTCCCTCCTCCCTCATTTCCCCGGTGCTCACGCGCACAGGGACGTTTTGGCCGCCGGCGTGTCCGTATCGGGATGCACGGTTCACATGGTGGACGAAGGCATGGACACTGGAGCCCGTTTGGCTCAACGTCCAGTCCCCGTCTTTCCCGACGACACCGAAGCGTCACTCGCTGCCCGCATCAAAGTCGAAGAACACCGCCTCTATCCGGAGGTGCTCACATGGATTGCACAGGGACGGGTTCACCTCACCGGCGACGGCGTTGAAGTTGCGGGTGTTGTAGATCGCTTGGTCGATTGAAATTTGTGAACGCTTCGCCGTGCGGCGCTACGTCAATGCTTGGTAGGTTGTCGAGAAGGTGCGAAACACTGTCGGAGTTCGAGGGTAGGTCGGCCTCTTTTGGAATAAAGGCAAACAAGGGCTGTCTCCGGCCGCTCATGTCCATCGGAACACCACCCCGTTTGGCCCGCTGGAGGTAGTGCGAAAGCGCACGTTCGCTCATCAGGTAGGCATCGCACGGCATCAAGACAAGATCGTCGTTGACCCGGTTCAACAACCACGGAATGACCTCGTGGAGGCCGTTTGCCCCGGGCGGGTCCGTCCACACCTCTCCCTCGAAGAGCGATCTGCGCGCTGCTGTTCCGCACATCACGACCGTGGTGTCGATGCCAGCGGCTTCGAAACATCTCTGCAGTCGCGTCACGCCACCGTAGAGTGTTGCTTTGTCCTCCCCCATACGGCGGCTGACACCTCCTGCGAGGATTGCACCAACGACCACTCGATTCACCTCAATGCATGGCGTCGAGTTCGTCGAGGGCAGCTTCCAGTTCGGCCAACAACCCTCGCACCCGATTCAACAGCGCCTTCCGTTCACGACTCGATCGGGCTTCCGGAAGCCATTCAAGGAGCCGGCGGACATCTTTCGCATCTCGTTCCACGGTCCATTTCAGGACGTTCTCCAGGACAGGGTCTTCAGCGGGCAAAAGGCGTTCGACCATGCCAATCCACCGGTGAAGGACACCCATCAACTCTCCGATTGAAGAAGGCGACTTCGGATCCGTTCAAACATCTCCCCGCCTTGCGGGGCTTGTTCAACAAGGTCTCGGCACGTCACCTCGGTGCGACGCAACGAAAGGAACAGGACACAGTATTGATGCCAGTGGGGGCTCTGACCGGCTGCAGCCCTTAGCCACGCATCATCGGGCACGCTGTGCCCTCCTCGAACAAGCTCTTCAGCAACCTCCAGTACGACCAAAAGCGGTTCCTTTCGTTGTAACAGGTGGATGAACGCCATCCACGGGTCTTGACCCAGTTCAGCCGGATCGAGGTTGGCCAGAAGGAGGCCAGCAACGCTGACATCTTCCCTTCCGTGTCGCTTCCAAAGCGCCGGGATGGTCCGTGCAAGGGTTCGCTGCCGGGGCGCACGGGTGATCATCCAAGATGCGATGTGGCGAAGATCGGGCAGCGGCGTACCAACATGAAAGCGGAACCCGCCGTCGGTCATGAGAACATCCGCCCGTGGTTTGTTGGCAAAATCACCGACGCACACTGCGTACGCCTGCTTGAGAAATTTCAAACAACGTCGCTTTGATTTGAGCACGTCGGTTGACTGACCGTCCAACCAGTCGTCAAGAAGCGGGTTCACCGCTTGTCACCTTCAATTGGCTTTTTTCGGAAGGTGTCGAACAAATCACCCACCAGTCCTACGGAATCTTTGAGCGTGTCCATCAGCGTGTCGAGCATGGCTTTGTCGCCGTACTTTTCCTTCATCATTTCCCGGAGTTCGTGCTCGATTTCTTCGTGAAGGTCGTCGCCGATGTCGAACTGATCTCGGAGATTGGCCAGCACACGGAATTCGTCACGGGAAAGCGATGCGTTGACGATGGCCACCTCGAACACCTTGGTGTAGATGTCGCGCATGTCCTCCGGCGAAACCGGCTCGCCGCTTCGGGAGGCTTCCCCTGACTGGATGCAACTGTAGATGTACGCTGGTTCCTCAGGTGCGAGCTTGAGCACGCTCCCAAGTTTGATGATCAGCCGTTTTTCTTCTCGTGTCAAGACACCGTCGCCCAGCATCACTTCAACCGTGGACCGGAAGACGTCCAAGGAACCAAGGTGTTGCGACGACACACTACACCGAAACCTTTCATCCATTTGAAGAAACCGTTGGTAGAGTAAACATCGTTTTCCACCCGATTCACCAACACAGCATTGAAAAGGGCTTGGCCTGTGGAGTAAACCGTTCACATTCACTTCCCCTGCTCTGCAGGTGGTTGCACCGGACGTCGACAACACGGTTGTCGACCCACCGCAAGTGGTTGTGTGCAAACAAGGAGAGAGAACCACATGGGACGAAACAACTCAAACCGCGGAAGCGGAAATCAAGGCCGCGGTGGCGGCGGAAAAGGCAAGGCCATGAAGTACGAAATTCGGGCCGATATCAAAGTGAACGGAACCGTCCAGCGAAAGGACATCATCGGGGCCATCATGGGCCAAACCGAGGGGCTTCTTGGCGACGAACTCGAGCTGAGGAAGCTGCAGCGAACCGCTCGTGTTGGGCACGTTGACGTTGAGATGGAAACCAAGAACGGGAAGGTCCACGGGACCATCATCATCCCGAGCAGCATGGACAACGTTGAGACGGCGATCATCGCCAGTTCGCTGGAAACGATCGACCGAATCGGCCCCTGCAATGCGATCATCAAGGTCACACAGATCAGCGACATTCGAGCCACAAAGCGAACCGCCGTGGTTGACCGAGCCAAGGAACTCTTGCTCACCCTGGTCAACACCGGCGAAGCGGCGTCCAAAACCGTCATCGAAGAGGTCCGTTCGGTGCTGACCGTTGGAACGGCCAAATCCTTCCACGGATTGACCTGCGGTCCGAACGTCGAATCCTCGTCCTCGCTCATCATCGTCGAGGGTCGCAACGACGTGCGCAACCTGCTGAACTGCGGCGTAAAGAACGCCATCAGTGCGGACGGCGCTGGAAACATCAAGCAAGAGCTCATCGATCTCGCCAACGGCAAGGAGAGCGTCACCGTTGCCATCGATGGTGACCGAGGCGGTGAAATGTTGTTCATGCAACTTTACGACATGATGAAGGTCGATCACGTCGCTCAGGCACCGGTCGGCCAAGAATGGGAACTTCTTCCTCAGAAAACCGTGACGATGTGCCTCCAGAAGAAAATGGATGCAGCCAAATTCAAACATCAGCTCGACAAGAAGATCGCCGAAGACGATTCTAAATTTGGCGGCGACAAAGATTGGGACAAAGACATGGACGAAGAATTTGTCCAAGAATCGGCCCCAGCGGACATTCAAGAGCTGTTTGACAAGGTCGACGAGATGGGCAAAAACAAGGCCATGATCCGATTCGCAGACGGTACGTTTTCCGACGAAATCGGTCCTTCGAAGCTCGGTGATGCATTGAGCGAAGCAGAAGAGGCGGAAACCGTGCTCATCAACGGCTCGGTATCGGAGAAGGTCATGAACTACGTCAACCAATCCTCGGCCAGCACCGTGGTCGGGACCAAAGAGGGCAAAGGATTCGAAGCCTCCGAGGAACTGACCGTGTGGTTTGCAGACGTTCATCGCTGAACCCCTCACGGTTCACTTAATGGGGCTGTAGGGCCAAGGCCTCTTCATGGACGATGACGACTCGTTTGCATGGCCCGCCGACGAGCAGGAGGCGCAGGCGGACACGAACGCTGAAGCCGAACCAACAGCGTCCAGCGAAGAATCGGTCGACGACACCACACCTTCGGAAAGCGACAACGTCGATGAATCCGACGATGCCGCACCGGTTGAATCGTCCGCAGATTCGCTGGCCGGCGCAGAGACCGTGGACCACGGCGCAGAACCATCCTCGAACGAAGAGTGGACTTTCCCTGTCCGAGCCGCACCCATTTTGGCTCTACAAGGCGAGGAAGTCGTTGAGTTCCCGCTGAGCCAACATCGAAACGGAACCGAATCGACTTCACTGGTGATGGATGATCGTTTGATGCGCATTGTTGAGGCGCGGTACGATTCCGACGGCGTTCGTCGGCTCAACGTTCGCATGGCGCTGGTGAAAGAACACATTTCGGGGTACTCGCACACCCACCTGGACGTGTTCCAAAAACTGCAGCCCGTGTGGTGGGGAGCGATTGGGTTTGGTCTGTTAATGGCCACCGGTTTTGCTCAAAGCCTCTTGGCGTTGGGTGGAGGAGCGTTTGTTCTCACCGGAGTGGCCGGCCTCTTGATGGCGGAACTCGATCTTCATCGAATTTCGTTCTCCGATCACGGTGGACGCCATGATTTCTACCTGTCCGGGTGGCGTCAGGAGCCGTACCTCATCCACAACAGCACGGCGCTTTTGGGCCCCGCTTTTGTTGACTTCCTTCGAACGTCTGAACTTGAAACCAAGCACATCGATGCGGTCATTGACGCCATGGCTGCACCTCCACAACCCGCTCCGGTCCTTTCTTCGCCGCCTCCGTCAGCGCCAACAACACCGCAACTACCGCTACCCCCTCCATCGGTGATCGTCGCCCCCGCCTCTGTTCCAGCCGCTTCAGCAGGTCCTCCGATTTCCGTTGACCAAACCGCACCGTCATCACCGCTCCCACCTCCCCCCTCGGCACCGCTTCCACCGCCCGTGAATCCACAGGTGGCACCTCCACCCCCCACGATGGCGCCCGCATCAATGCCTGCATCAGCACCACCCGTGCAGCTGCCACCCGCTCCGCTGCCTCCGGCACCTTTGCCTCCGCCCCCTCCATCAAAATCTCAGATGGACGAGGACGCCCTTTGGGGCGACCTGAACTGATCAGGCCTTCACGCCGCCAGCGGAGGGCAGGTGAACGCTCCTTGCGAGATTTTGCACCTCCGATGCCAATCCGGCCATGTCCGTGGGCAACGGCCGTTCGTCCACCTCCAGCGGAACGCGTCGGCCGAGCCCCGGAATGCGTTCCAGCGCCTCTCCAAGTTCAGCAGCGTCGTTCAGGAAATTTCCTTTTGCACCGGAATGGCGGGCTTCCAGTCGCCGACGCATCCAGCGTTTGAGGACGGGGATCATGTCCACCATCTCGGCGAGCAGTTTCGCTCGATGGTCGTCCTGTCCATCTCCGGCCGGCAGCAATCGCAACACCAGCCGGAGCATTCGCCCGATGCGAACATCCCTCGGGGCCACGTTGACCTCCGATGCGATGCTTCGGCGGACGTCCGCAAGTGCTTCCTGGCCGCGGGCGTTGATGGATTCAGCGAGCTCGTTCATGCCCAACAGTGTGGTGAGTTCGGCGAGCGCCCTGAGCGCCTTTTCGGTCGCATCTTTGGAAGCAAGATCGGATGGTTGAACGGGCGCAGGAGGTTCGGTTTCGACGACCTTAACAAGAGGGGGCTCTTTTGCCACGGTTTCATCGTCGTGTTCATCCCTTGGTGGTGGTTCTTCGGCCATCACGCTGCTCTCCTGCGGGGCAGGTTCGGAATTCTCATCCACGCCGGGCTCCACGGGATCGTTCGATTCAATCGGCGTTGGCGGGGGCGGTTCTGGCGTTCTCGGCGAGTCCATCGTTTCCAATGCGGGATCACCGTCCGTGGCGTCCATGGCCTCCAGCATCGCTTCATGAGCCTCCTCAAGAGCCGAGGAGGGCTGGAGAACAGGGCGTTCGGGTTGTTCAGGACGGGGAACCAGTGTGGGACGGGTGGCTTGTGGTTGCCACAATTGAATGACGTAAGCTTCGTCTTCAACGGGACGTTTTGCCAAGTGAGCGGTGTAGTGGGGAATGTGTTGCGTCAAGCGCTCAAGGCTGTGCGGTTGCCTGCAGAGCAACTCAACCTCCAACCCCAACGCTACATCGCGCTCCCACGGGAGGGCTCGAAGTCTGCGACGCAACGCATCGTGGTGGTTGAGGTGAGGTCGAGCCTCACTCAACGCTCGGGCGACACGAAGCGTGTCGTGCGGCGCTGCGTCAATCCACGGCTTTACCATCCACCCAACGAGCTCAAGTTCGCTCAGTTCCCGCATGAGCGGTGCGAGCATTCGCGATGCTGCGACGCTGCTTGTTTCCGAACGTACCACAGCACCGTTGGACCGCATCAAGGCTGCGACATGATGTTCCAATTCACGCAGCGTCATGTCGGTCGTTGACGATTCGCGTTCCAAACCACCCGTTCGGCGCATGGCGGCCAATTCCTCCTCCAACATCACACGATGACGTTCATTGCGACGCTTCATGCGTTCGACAAATCCCTCCATTTCTTCGATGACATCCGCATCCACATCTTCGCTCCCGAGCAGTTCACGTCGCACTTCGACCTCATCCGCACCCTCGAAGGAGACGTCGAGCCCATCCAACTGACCGAGGATGCGCACGCGAGCATCCCACCGTTCCCGTTCAATCGCCATTCGTTCCATGGCGTTCTTCGGATCGTCAAAGACACGCTGACGCCACGCTCCAACGTTCAGACCTGCATGCTCGTAGGATTGAACCAGGTCCAACCCGTCGAGCTCAAGTTGTTTCCACAACCCGTCCATTTCATCGACGATGTTGCGGAGTTCCTGCGTCCGGTCGAGATGTCCGATGAGATCCCTGGAACCCTCGGCGTTTGCCGGCCAGTGCTTTGCAAATTTCTTCCATCGCTCAACCACTTCAAGGTGAGACGCAACGGAGGCCGACACGTTGTCGTGATTGGCCTCCCACTCCATCAAATCGCTGGGACGAAGTTCACCCTCGTGCGGGAACACGATGCCGAGGTCCCTCCACGTCTGCACGGCCTCGGACAAGACGCGCCGTCGCTGCTCCAGCGTCTGAGCGAGGTCGTTGATTTCGCGCTCGAGGGCCTCCAGGTCTTCACGTTCATCGAGTCGCTGCATGGCGTGGCATCGCCGTTCAAATTCAGTGGCCAATCCTTCGTCAAACGGTCCAATCAACTGAACGGCGCCCAGGCGGACGTGTTCCTTGTTTGCATGGAACGCTTGCCACGATTCCAGCGTCTGAAGTGCATCGAGCATGGATTGATTCGTCAGATCCTCGACGGGATAGCCTGACTCGCGAAGACGCTGGGCGCTCGCTTCAATCATGTCGATTTGCCGACGCTCGTCCTCTTCGACCATCTCGAGATGCCGCATGAGTTCATCAACACGTTCTGGGAAGGCGAACAGCCGGTGAAGCGGTGACAGGGCAGCATGGCTCGAAACATCCAGGCGCCCGAGACGTCCAAAAATCGATTGCCACACATCTGCCTCGCCGGCTTGAATCCACGCAGACTTCGCTCGACTCATCTCCGGTTCCCATGATGCAAGCGTGCGCACGTCTCGGTCGAAGGAAGCGTGGACCTCTTCAACGGAAAACGGCTCACCAAGGCGGCCAACGTACGCATCAAGTGTTGCCTGGCCGGCCCGAGAGACAAACGGAGACAGCTCATCGATTCGTTCTCTGAGTTTCGCTGCCGTTTCACGTCGGTCTTCGAGCCAGGTCAATCGCTCCGACCGCCCGCCTTCATGTTCTTCGAGGAACGCCCTCATGCTGTCTTCAGGAAACCCGAATTGGACCAGTGAAGCCAAACGAGCATCGTCGGCATCATCTTCGGGCCGTTCGTCGCTCATTTCTCCTCAACAGAGCCACGGCGCATGGAGGGCTTTCAATATGCTTGGTACAGAAGCGAGCATAACGGCTACTTCTTGCGGACACGACGGTTTCGGCTGCATCATCGGGGGGTCAAAACGGCCGTCCAAAGGCCAAATTCTTCCGCAGACCATAAAGCCGCAACGGACCGCTGGGGTGCAATGAGTCTGTTCGTCGTCGGTCTTGGGTTGCTTTCCGCAGGTGCAGCGGGGTTGTTTGGATACGCCGTCCACCGTGCGAATCAGAAGATGGTGACGCTCCTCGACATGCAAACGCTGCTGAGGGAATCTCAGTCCGCTCATTTTCACCATCTCAACAAAGCCACGGAAGGCATGATGTCGGACATCTCCACGCTTCAATCAACGCTTAATGCGCTTCGGGCCGTCCGTCCAAACATCGATGCATCCGTCACGGCCCATCAGTTTCTTTTGAAACACGAGGGCGACACCACGCGATCACTGGACGTAGGGGAGGTTTGTACCGTCCTTCAATCGTTGGTGCAACATCAACCCGTCGAGAACGGCACCAACGTGGGGCCTTCGGTGAATCATTCAGGACTGCTTCGTCGGCTGTTGGACGTGTTGGACCATCATCGCCTCACCATGACGGCGCTTCATCTCGATGGCGACACCGCACATCGACTGGGTTTGGCCGCATCTCACCTTCAGCGATACGAGTGGGCCGAAGGCGCTCTGGGGGTTGCCTACCAGCTCTCTCCGGGTCACCAAAGCGTGCTCGAGGGATTGGAACACATCGCTCGCCTCCGCGGCGACGACGCTCTTCACCGTCACTGGCTTGAGGCAAGGATGAAACTCACCCCCGACGATCCAGAACTGCTTCGCGCCCACGCCCACCTCCTGGTGAACATGGGCGACCAGGACGCTGAGCGAGCCGTTCGCCGACTTGAAGCGCTGGGGGTTGACACCGCTGCGGATCGCTCGCTGTTGGCGGGCCTTCGCGCCCGTGCAGGGGCGCGCACGGAAGCCATCGAAGCCATCCTCCAAGCGCTCGAGGAAGATCCGAGTCGTTCGGCCGATTGGCTTCAATACGCTCAACTTTTGGAAGCGGAGGGTGAGAAGGAACTGGCGCTTGAGGCCAACGAGCGGTGCCTGACGCTCGACCGTCAGTGCGGAGAGGCATGGGCCCTCAAAGCCCGATTGCTCGCTGAGAAACAAGGCCATGATCGAGACGCTCTGAAAGCAGCAACGCATGCCGTTGCACTCGACGCAGGCGGCGTTGATGCCGTCTTCCTCAAAGCCGAGCTTTTGGAATTGGAAGGGTCGCTGGTCGCGGCCGAGGAGACGCTTCTCAAAGCCTTGGATGCACAGCCCTACAACGGTGAACTCCGGGCCCGCATGGCGAGCCGATGCTTGATTCAGCACCGCGTTGACGACGCATCGGCGCTGCTCTCTTCGACGCCCGACGGAATTGATCACGCCCTTCTTCACACCGTCGAAGGGCGCCTTCATCTCGCCCATGCCGACCGTCTTCGGGACGGGACCGGGTTCACGGATCGAGCGCTTTTGGAGGCGGCGCTTACGGCGTTCAACGGCGCCTTGGCGCTTGACAGGGAACTCAACGTCGCGTGGCTGGGATTGGCTCGAACCCAGCGCATGTTGGGCGAGCTCGAAACGGCCGGCGAATCGCTGAGCCGAGCGCAGCGCTTGGGCTCGGACAACGACCCGTCCATTGCCTGTGAATCGGCTCTTTTGGCGCTCGACAACGGGGACGTACAAGCCTCCCTCATTTACGTTGACGCGGCTGAAGTCCACGGACAGAACGCCACCACGGCCTACATCCGAGGCAACATCTCAGCAGGCAAAGGTCAACTGAAACAAGCGCTGTATCATTACAGCGACTGCCTCACCTTGGACCCCGCTCACATTCGAGCTCGCCTGAATCGGTCGTCGGTGCACATGGGTCTGGGCGACGCGCAAAAAGCACTGGACGACGCAGAGGCACTCCTCGACCTCGCACCCCAACTCGCCGTGGCGCGCATCAGGAAGGGCGACGCTCACATGCATCTTGCCGAGTGGGACGCCGCCTCAAAGGAATTCAAGCACGTTCTGGAATCCGCACCGCACCACACGCACGCACTGACGCAGTTGGCGGCGTGCTACATGAGCATGGACCGAGCCGAACGAGCCGAGGCGCCCCTCAACGAAGCCCTTCGGCAGTCTCCTGATCACGCCGCAGCGTGGTACCAGCGTGGTCTCTACTACATGCACTTCGACAACCTCGATCACGCCCTTTCGGACTTTGAAGCTGCAGTTCGATGCGACGGACACCATCTTGATGCCCGGTTGCAAATCGCTGCACATCACCACGGTTTGGGTCAGATGGAGGCTGCTGAGACGGCTTGGAAAGCCATTTTGACGGTCGACCCGGACCATCAACTGGCCAAAACTCGCCTCAGCGAGTGTGAGAAAAACTTGATGAAAAGCGCTTGACCACCCCTTCCCAAGGAGCGGTGGTTGATTGACCGAAGTCAAAGAGTTGAATCTCACTGAAATCCTCACAGCTCTGCAGGATTTCATGACTTCAGATGGCTCCATCTCTCAAGAGCAACGTGAATTCTATTCCGTGTTCAGACAACACCTCAACGAACACGAGGGCGAATTCAAGGTCGAAGACATTGAACGCTTGCTCATGGCCGCAAAGGCCGACGTTCCCGATCTCACCGAAGAGGAATTCTTCAAGATGGGCGAGGCCATTCTCACACGGTATCGCAACAAAAACGAGGACGCCATCAACGAGCGGATACGTGCACTCGCTGCGGAAGAGGCCCGCAAGCGGGCGTTGGCCGAGGCAGAACGCGCCAAACGAGAAGAAGAAGAACGTCTCGCTGAAGAAGCTCGCTTGGCGGAGGAAGAACGTCTCGCTGAAGAGGCCCGAATCGCCGAAGAAGCGCGTCTCGCCGAAGAGGCACGTCTCGCCGAAGAGGCCCGAATCGCCGAAGAGGCTCGAATTGCCGAAGAAGCCCGTCTTGCAGAGGAGGCACGTCTTGCCGAAGAAGCTCGCCTTGCGGAGGAGGCTCGAATTGCCGAAGAAGCT
>Ga0066364_10000100_pt1 | contig 14742 bp, 15 predicted proteins | sample Knorr_S7_td_Surf_FD_70970 | JGI IMG/M metagenome (GOLD analysis project Ga0066364, IMG submission 70970) | Marine microbial communities from Southern Atlantic Ocean transect - Knorr_S7_td_SurfaceA_ad_6m_LV_A | ecosystem: Environmental > Aquatic > Marine > Oceanic | place: Southern Atlantic...
AAGCCAAGAATATCAATTTGATTGTCAATAAATTCCCTTACAGAAATACCTAATGATATTTGTATAAGCATTAGGATCATTGCAACAACTAAAAAAAAATTAATTCTTGATTTCATCAGTTTTTTTAATGTTATACACAATCAATAAAACTATTATAATAGCCATAAGTAAATGAGTGCTAATTTTGTAAGGTGCTAAATTTGAATCAACAACTAATTTTCCTAACCATGCTTGAAAACCTATTGATATTAATATAATTGTGGTAAGTGGAATAAAAATCTTCTTATTGTTCCTAATGAAAAAGGAAAAAATGAACATGAAAAGAACTGAAAATCCCGCCAAAACACCTAGTAATCTATTTATATATTCAAACCAAGTATGAACTACATTAAAGTCCGTATAATCATGTTTGGTATATTTAACCCAATTATTTTTTTCAAATCTTTCTTGCGAAATAAATTCAACCTTTGCATTGTAAAAAGCACCTTCATATAAAATCATGATATTTTTGTTGTAGTGGGAGTTGGGCTTCCAAATTAGTTTGGTTTCATCAGTAGGAGGAATGTAATAACCAAAACATTTTGGCCAATCTGGACAACCCATACCACTTCCTGTCATTCTTACAGTGGATCCAGCAAAAATCACTAAGAAAACAAGCAAAAGAGATATTTTAGAAATTATAATATACTTATTTTTCATACTTCTTTAACCCTAATTCTTCCCCAATAATAATCATCAATTCTTTGGCTTGAGTAGGATCATTATTAATATCACCATTTAAAATAGCCTCTTTAATTTTTTCTTTAATCAAACCAATTTCCTTGCCCGGTTTTATACCAAAATAATCCATTATATACTTACCTGATACTGGTGGTTGAAAGTTTCTTATTTTATCTCTTTTCTCTAAATCTTTGATTTTTTCTCTTACAACCTTGAAATTATTCAAATATTTTTTTTCAAGTTTTGCATTTTTTGTGGTTATATCTGCTTCACAAAGTGTCATCAAGTCATCAATATCATCACCAGCATCAAAAATTAATCTTCTAATTGCCGAGTCGGTAATCTGATCAGATGAAAGTATAACAGGCCTTGAGCTTAATAAGACTAGCTTTTTTACATATGCCAGCTTATGGTTTAGAGGAAGCTTAAGTCTTTTAAAAATTTTAAAAACCATTTTTGATCCAACATATTCGTGACCATGAAATGACCATCCTTTTTTCTTGTTGTATCTTTTTGTTTTCGGTTTACCTATATCATGTAAAAGTGCGACCCACCTCAACCAGAGTTTGTCTGTATTTTTACAAATATTATCTAAAACTTGTAGTGTGTGGTAGAAGTTATCTTTATGAGATTTTCCTTCGATTTCGTCAATGCCCTCAAGTTTTATTAGCTCGGGCAATATTATCTCAAGCAAGCCGGTTTTCCTCAACAAAATAAAACCGATTGAGGGCTTTGGAGACAATAAAATTTTGTTTAATTCCTCATGAATTCTTTCCTTGGAAATAATATTAATTCTTTCTTTTTCACTTTTTATAATTTCAATATTTGAATTTTTAATTTCAAAATTTAATTGTGATGCAAATCTTACAGCTCTCATCATTCTTAATGGATCATCATAAAAAGTAATTTTGGGATCTTTTGGGGTTTTAATAATGCCTTTTTTTAAGTCCTGGATACCATCAAACAAATCAATTATTTCTCCTTTGCTATCCTCATTTAAAGAAATTGCAATTGAATTAATTGTAAAATCTCTTCTTGAAATATCATCCTCAAACGTTCCAATTGATACCACTGGATTTCTTGAACTTTTTTGATAACTCTCTTTTCTTGATCCAACAAATTCAATTTCAAGGTCATTATAAGCAATCATCGCAGTACCAAAGTTTTTGAAGATTTGTAAATTAGCCCTCGAACCTAACTTATTTTCTACTTCGCTAGCAAAAGATATTCCATCACCGATTACCAAAACATCAATGTCCTTACTTTTTCTTCCAAGAAGCAAGTCTCTGACATATCCACCTACAAGGAATGTTCTGGTTTTTAGTTTAGTTGATATATTTGAAATTACATTTATAATTTCGACATTCAATCCTTTATTGACTAAAACACTCATTAACTTCTAATTAATTTTACATTGGACATCTCATCAATACTCACGATTCTAGAGGCTTTGTTTTGTTGATTTTCATCAAAATTTATACTATAATCAACAAGTTTCAACAAATCTTTATCAATTTCTTTAAAATATTTTGGAATTTTTTCACCTGAAAAATTAGCTGATGTTGATGTAATTGGTTTTTTTAGTTTATTGATGAGTTGAAGACAGATTTTATTTTTTGGAATTCTTACAGCAATACTTGTTGGATAACTATCTATATTCTTACTCTTATTAAAAATTACAGTTGTTGGCTCATTTGAGTCTAATAAATATTTTTCTGAAACATCAGGTAAATCGGTGACATAATTTTTTACCATTTCTAATCCGTTCATCAAACATATTAGAGGTGTGTTAGATTTTCTATTTTTAATCTCATTAATTTTTGAAATTGAATTCAAATTTGTTGCATCACAACCTATTCCATAAACAGTGTCCGTAGGGTAAATAATAACCCCCCCTGATGACAATATTTCTAAACATTTTTTTGTAACCATTTTAATGTACTAAGCAGAAACATTATAATCTCTTAAAGCATCATTTAATGAAGTTTTTTTATTAGTGCTTTCTTTTCTTTTTCCAATAATAAGAGCACATGGCACATTGTAAGTACCTGCATTAAAATCTTTAGCGACAGAGCCCGGAATTACAACTGAGTTTTCTGGAATGTAGCCTTTATAAAATATTGGCTTTTTTTCCGAAACATCAATAATTTTAGTGGATGCTGTTAAAACAACATTAGCACCTAAAACTGCTTGTTTCTCAACCCTAACACCCTCTACAATTATACACCTTGATCCAATAAAAACATCATCTTCAATGATAACGGGAGCAGCTTGAACAGGTTCTAAAACACCTCCGATTCCAACTCCTCCACTAACATGTACATTTTTACCAATTTGAGCACAACTCCCAACTGTAGCCCATGTATCAATCATAGTTCCTGATCCAATATTTGACCCAATATTCACATAGCTTGGCATCAAGACAACTCCTTTGTGAATAAAAGACCCATATCTCGCGATTGCGTGAGGAACAACTCGAACTCCTTGTTCTTTGTAGTTGGTTTTAAGTTTAATTTTATCATGAAATTCAAATGGTCCTAACTCGATGGTTTTCATCTCCATTAAAGGAAAAAATAAAATAACAGCCTTTTTAACCCACTCGTTTACAATCCATTTACTATCAATTTTTTCCGCAACTTTTAATTCTCCTTTGTTTAATTTCTCAAGTGTGGATTTAACCGCATCTGAATATTTTCTTTCTTTTAAAAGGTCCCTATTATTCCAAACAATTTCAATGAGTTCTTTCATCTTTTTTTTTGCAAATATAATTTATACAAAATCAATTACTTACACTTAAATATTTAATTTTGTCAAATGAGTAAGGTCTTAGCAATAGATTATGGAAAGAAAAGATGCGGTTTTGCTATTAGTGATGAAGATCAATCAATCGCATTTCCACTAAAGACAGTGGACAATCAAGAGATTTATCAATACATAAAAAATATTACTGAAAATGAGAAAATTGAGAAATTTGTCATTGGTTTACCAAGAACTAATACGAATGATTTATTTAATCTTGAAAATGAAATTAAATTATTTATAAAAAAAATTAAACTAGATTATCCAAACCTAGGGATTTTCAGAGAAGATGAAAGATTCACGTCAAGTATAGCAAAACTTTTAATTGCAAAATCTGATTTAAAAAAAACAAAAAGAGAAAATAAAAAATTAATTGATAAAATAAGCGCTACAATAATATTACAGTCATTTCTAAAAAAATTATAATGATATTACCAATTTTGGCATATGGACATCCAGTACTGAGAAAAAAATGTAAATCAATTGAGGAAAATTCAAAGGAGATTAAGAGTTTAATTTCTGATATGTGGGAAACAATGTATAATGCGGAAGGAGTAGGATTGGCCGCACCTCAGGTTGGAGTTAATAAAAAAATATTTATAATCGATGCCAATCCATTATTTCCTAATGACCATGAGATTTCTGATTTTGAAAAACTAAATTCAAAAAAAGTGTTTATAAACCCCGAGATTACAGAAATGGACGGTGATTACTGTTATTTTAATGAGGGTTGCTTGAGTATTCCTGATATCAGGGCTGAAATTAAAAGACCAAATATGATCAAAGTTGAATTTCTTGATGAGAATTTTAATCATAATTCTAAAATCTTTAAAGGTTTATTAGCAAGAGTAATCTTACATGAAAATGACCATATAAATGGAGTTTTATTCACTGATAAAATAACCAATTTTAAAAGAAAAATAATTCAAAATAAATTAGATAGAATAAAGAAAGGTAAAATCGAAACAGAATATAAAATGAGTTTTTTATAATGAAAGAAATACGCAGGCTATTAAATATCATGGATGATTTAAGAACCAAATGTCCTTGGGATAAAAAACAAACAACTCAAAGTCTTAAAAATTTGACAATTGAGGAGGTATATGAACTAACCGAAGCAGTGGAAACTGGAAACTTTGAAAATCTAAAAGAAGAGCTGGGCGATTTATTACTGCATATTGTTTTTTATTCTAAAATAGCATCAGAAAAAAAGAAATTTAACTTTATGGACGTGGTTAATGATTTATGTGATAAATTAATTTATAGACATCCTCACATTTACGGCGATTTAGTCGTCAAGAATGAGGAGGAAGTTAAATTAAATTGGGAAAATTTAAAATCGAAAAAAACAAAAAAAAGTATACTTTCAGGAATACCCAAAAAATTGCCAACAATTCTAAAAGCTCAAAGAGCTCAGGATAAAGCCTCCAGTGTTGGATTTGATTGGAATTCAATTAGTTCAGTAAAATCCAAATTGAAGGAAGAAATTAAGGAGTTAAACGTGGAGGTTATTGGTAAAAACAAAGATAAAATTGAGGATGAATTTGGTGATGTTCTTTTTACTCTTATTAATTATTCTAGATTCTTAAAAATCGATCCTGAACTAAGCTTAAAAAAATCAACTGAAAAGTTTATTGGTCGATTTAAGATTTTAGAAGAAATTATAAGAAATAAAAAACAAAAAATTAGTCATCTTGATAAGAATGAATTAGAAATAATATGGGAAGAGTCTAAAGAAATATTTAAATCAAATAAAAAGACTTAATTTCTTTTTTTGTAAAATTAAATCTTTATTAAATTCTTCTATCTGATTGTGAACACTATCAAAAATTGAATTGTCAGATTTTTCAGATTTTATAAATGTTAGATTATTCTCAAGTTGACCAATTTGTTTTTTAATCTCATCAATTTTTTTCTTTATTTTCATTTTTGCCAAACTTTTTTCCTTGTCGGACATTAAGCTTGATTTTATTTTCAAAATATTCGTTTCAATATCAGATTGATCATGTCCTACATCTTTAAATTTTTTGCTTAAAAAAACTGACAGCTCATTTAACTGCTTAATTGGAATTGATACATCAATATCCGAAAGTTTTTGAATTTCATCTTCAATATCTTGTTTTGAAAAGTTTTGTTTAATTTCATTAATTATTCCTTCAAGTTTTTCAGAATTCTTTTTTTCAATCATCTTTTTATTGGAAATATTGTGCCCAATCTTTTCATAACAATCAGTCAATAAATCAAAGAAAACTTTTCTATTCTCTTTATTTTTTTTGTAAGGAACATTTTCAACACTAATAAAATTTTTCTTTAATTCTTGCAAATCTGCATGTTTTGGTAATTTATCTTTTTTATGAATTTTTTTTAAGTTATCAATCAATTCGATTTGTTTGCTAATATTATTGGAATATTCCTTTTTTAAATTTTTAAAAAATGAGTTTTTTTCTTGCAAAAAATTCTTATTTATTTTTTTAAACTTTACCCATAATTCTTCGTTTTCGTCATGATCGATAGGTCCTATATCAATAAATTTTTGTTTTGATGATTCAAAAGAGTTGATTTTTTTTATCCAAGATGTTTTACCATCACAATTTTGCTTAAATATTGATTCCATTTCGTAAACTAAACTTTTTTTATCCTTAATGAATCTATTGGTATATTTTTCTCTATTGCTTAAGTATTCTTTTTTTGAATCTTTAATTTGTTTCACATATTGATCAAACTCCTCATTTAATTTTTCCTCGAAGTTTTGTCGTGTTGGTCCAGTTAAAAAATTCCATCTCTTAATGATTTTGAGAGAATCTTTATAACTTTTTATCTTGTTACCATAATTATTTAATTTTTTAATTTTAAGTATTAATTCTTTTTTCTCAAACAAGTTTTTCTCCAAATCTTTTTCTTTAAAGTCACTGTTCAGATAGACTAAATCATAATAGAGTTTTACTTGATGGTTATAAGAATTATTTAAATTAAATGCTAAGTGGCTTGGAACTTTTCCAATATTTATCCATTTCCTTCTAATATTCTTGAAAATATTTTCTTTTTCTTCTAGTTTCAAATCGTTTGAAATTAGAATTTTTAAATCTTCAATTAGTCTAGTTTTTTTTTGAAAATTTTCTTTAAAATCTATAAATATTCTTCTTTTTTTATTTACCATCGATAGAAAGAAATAATTCTTTAAGTTAATAATATTTTATTAACTGTTCCATATCTTCCAACTTTCCTCTGCTTGGTATTGAAGCATATTTAGACCATTTTTTATTGTTGCGCCAAGTTTTTCAGACTTCATCAAAAACTTTGTTTTTGCAGGATTATAAATTAAGTCATAACAAAAACTCTTTTCTGAAATATATTCAAAATTTATTGGAGGACAATCATTAGTATTTGGAAATGTTCCGAGTGGAGTTGTATTAATTATTAGGTCAGAATTGCGGATATAATTTTTTTGATTAGAATAATTTAAAAATTTTGAGTCTGATTTTCTGGAAAAAATTACATGTGGTATTTTTTTAATCTTGAGTGCAAAAGCGATAGCTTTACATGCACCCCCACTGCCTAAAATTACAGCATTTTTGAAATCAAAGCCATCGATTGACTTTATAAACCCAATATAATCAGTATTATAACCAACAAGATTTCCATTTTTAATTTTAATCGTATTAACTGCGCCAATTTTTTTAGCATTTTCATCAACTGAATCTAAAAAATTAATAATTTTTTCTTTATACGGAATTGTTACATTGAATCCAGCAAAATCTTTTAATTTAATTTCACCAATCTCCTCTATTTTTTTTATATCACAGTTAGTATATTCATAGCTATCTAAATTTTCTTTTTTAAACTTTATGGAAAAGTATTGTTTTGAAAATGAATAGTCAATATTCTTACCGATTAGTCCGAATCTTTTTGTTTTTAGCATATTTTTCAGTAAATATCATTAAAAATAATACTATTAAAATTATTAATGATGTATATAGATCAATCAAATCCAAGTTTTCAATTAAAAGCAAATTTTTCTCAAAATTTTCAACTTGATTCCACGGCCAAACAATGGGTAAAGTACCAATAACAAATCCAATTATCATAAAATTTAAATGACGTGGATATTTTTGTGAAATAAAGCTCAAAAATCTTGATAAACTGATAAGACCAATCACAGAACCAATGAAAAATGTGATTAGTACATGCAACAAAATTTCACTTACTGGTAAGTTTGTCCCAATTAAATAATTTGAAATTAGGTTATAAAAATTGTTTACCGAATCAACTAGCAGTAACTTATAGTTTCCCAGAATAATAAGAAGAAAAGAGCCTGATAGTCCAGGAATTGTAATACCACAAATACTAATAAAACCGCAGAAAAATATAAAAACTAGATTTCTGTTTTCAATCATTGGTTCGACAAAACTAATAACTAATCCAAGAATTAAACTCGTAAAAAAAATCAACGATTTTTTTCTATCAATACTATCTATTTTTCTTATTAGTAAAAAGACTGAACCAAGAATTAACCCAAAAAAACAACCCCAAACTTGCAATTGAAAATTATATAAAAAATAATCTAGAATTTTAGATGTAGTAAAGTAGCTAACTATCATACCCGCTGATATCGTCAACAAGAAGAAAGAATTAATTTCTGATAAAAAACCTTTTGGACTTTTATTTTTCAATAAATTACTAAATCCAATCCTTTTTAAGGACATCATCAAATGATCATAAAAACCTATGATAATAGCGTAAAGTCCACCTGAAATACCTGGCAATTTATTAATGGTTCCCATGACAAGCCCATGTAAGAAGATTTCTAGAAATAAAGATTTATTCCAATCTTTCATTAAGTGTTTATTTTAAATCCAGAAAAAACACTAACACCAAGAGTTCCAATTAAAATAAAAAATATGGATAATGGGTTGTTTATAAAGAACTCTGTTGAATTTTCTATAAAACTTAAATTATTATTAGTCTGAAGAGGTAATATTTTTGGTAGTGATCCAATTATCAAACCGATAAGAATGATAAATGTTTGTTTTTTAAAACTTTTCAATAAATATTTGATTACTCTTGAGAAAATAATAACACCAAGTGAGAATCCTAGCCCAAATATAGCTATTGATGTTATTGAGCCTATATCTGTTGAAAAATCAGATATTTTATTGATTAAAAACTCATAAGTTCCAAGTATGATTAAAATATAAGCACCCGATATTCCTGGTAAAATCATTGCCAAAGAACAAATAATTCCACATAAAAAAATATACAAATTCGTAATTGTCGGGTCAAAAGATGGTGAATTAAAAATCAGAAAACTAATTATTATTGAGAGAATCAATAAAATTAGATTAGGTGCATTGATCAGTCTTATTTTTTCAATGGATCTATAAAGTAAAATTACACTGAATAAAACCATACCAAGAAAAAAAGACCTTAACTCTGAATTAAAATTTACTAATAGATAATTTAAAAATTTACTGAAAGAGATAATACTGAATAGTATTCCGCAAATTAAAATTAATAGAAAATCAAATTTTTTTTTTTTAAAATGAATAGCTAAGCTACCATCAAACATATTTAAATTTATATTGCTTACAGCCTCAATTAAATCTTCATATATCCCAGTAATAAGGGCTATAGTACCACCAGAAATTCCAGGGACTAGATCAGCAATACCCATTAACATACCCTTAAAAAAAATAGTCATAGAACTACCTAATTTTGAAATCATAGGGCTAACTTAATAATTATTCGCAATAATGTTCAGGGCTTTATTTAAGTTTTCAAGTGCTTTATCGTGATCATTTTCTCTTAGATAATGCTTTGCTATTGAAATCCATGCTTTTTCGTAAAGTGGATCATTGGAAATTATTTCATTCAAGTGTTTGATTGATTCGTCATATGCACCAATTTTTTCATAGCAAACAGACAGTCTATACATACTAAATGATGTTACTGAGTCTAGACTCTTTAAAATCTCATAGTAGTAGATCGCTTTGTTAAAATCAAGTTTGTATTCATAAATTTTTCCTAACTCGACATATGATGGTGAGAATGTTTCATCACAGATTATACTAAATTCGTGAGATGCTAAACTTTCTTTTATCATCTTTTTATCAAAGTATAACTTTCCAATTTCAAACCACGCATTTTGATTGTAGGGATACTTTGCAAGAAATTTGTTGAGAAAGGCAATTGCTTTACTTTCCATTTTTGATAATCTGTAACAGGAAATCAATTTGTCCATATATTTTTTATCGTCAGGAAACTGATATACTAACTTCTTAGCTACCTTAATTGATTTGGAATATTGATCCAAATTCATATAATTTTTCAACATTAAATCATCAACTAAAAAAATTGTTTCTTTAATATCAGAGAGCTTAAAAAGTAAATTATTTGAATCTTTGTACTTTTTTAGTTTATTTAAAATTTTAGCCTTTTGGAATATCAAATCATAATTTTCTGAATTTAGGTCTAAACAATCGTTTATAAGGTTGTAGGCCTCTGACTCTTTACTTTTTTGCAGTAAAATTTCAGAACTTAATATGGAAATATTTATTGATTTTGGAAAAATTTCATTTGCAATATCAATTGCCTTTTCAGCCATATCATAATTTGCTTCATGAAAATAATAAATAATGATTTCTTCCAGTTCATTTAAATCCAAGTAAAATGATTTATTTTCCTGAATCATGAGTTCAAATTTTTCAAGAATCTTTAAAGTACCACTATCTCTGTTTTTTTCCATATTAAAAATTCAAAAATATGTACAATATGTTGTGGTCTATAAACGATAGATTTTCTTTATTAAATATTTATTAACATTCAATTGCAAATCTCATCAAGTGTTTCTAGTATCAAATCGCAGGAAATTTTGATTTCTTCGTTTGATATGTTTAGTGGAGGTGTTATTCTCACAGCTCTAGACTCATAGAGTAGCCAAAATAAAATCAAACCTTTTTCTAAGCATTTTATTACTAATTTCTTTGCAAGCTCATTAGATTTTAATATCAATGCCAACATTAGACCTCTTCCTCTAATTTCAATGATTGCTGGATGTTTGAGTCTTTTCTTAAATTTTAACTCTGAGATTTTAGCTTTTTCAAATAGCTTATCCCTCAAAATAATTTTTAATGTGGTCAAACCTGCTTGCGATATCACTGGATGACCGCCAAATGTTGTTATATGCCCTAGAATCGGTTTGCTTTTAAGCTTATTCATTAAAGATAGATCACTAATCATTGCACCGATCGGAAAGCCTCCACCTAAAGATTTTCCAAGTACAAGAATATCAGGGCTTACACCATAATGTTCAAAGGCAAACATTTTACCTGTTCTCCCTAGACCTGTTTGAAGTTCATCTAAAATAAGAAGAGCTCCCATTTCCTGACATCTTTTGGATATTTTTTTTAAGTAATTCTGATTTGGTTCTATAAATCCAGCACCACCTTGAATAGTTTCTAAAATTACGCAAGATGTTGACTGATTTATTTTACTTATATCACTTTCACTATTAAATTTTATAAAATCAATATTTGGAAGTAATGGTCTGTATGCTCTCTTACGTTGTTCAAATCCTGATACACTCATAGATCCATGAGTACTACCATGATAGGAATTTAAAGCGGAAATTATTCTCGACCTACCGGTTGCCCTTTTAGCTAGCTTTAGTGCTGCTTCAATTGCCTCAGTTCCGGAGTTTGTTAGGTATGTTGAGTTTAAATTCTCAGGAAGTATATTGTTGAGTAATTCACACAGATTAAGTGATGGTCTTTGGATGAATTCACCATAAACCATTACATGAGAATATTTTTTTAATTGATTTATTATACTCTCATTTATTTCAGAATTACAATGTCCAAGGTTTTGAACTGAAACACCTGCTACTAAATCCAAATATTTTTTTTCGCTATCAAAAATATATGAGCCTTCTGCCTTGACAACATCGATTCCCAATGGATAATTAGTTGTCTGTGCTTGAAATTTTTTAAAGTTATTTATCATCAATAGAATAAGTCTAATTTGTTATTGATTTTTTCATTCTCTCTACTGATAAATCCCTCCAGAAACTTTTCGTTTTCTTCCAAAAAACTTTCTGGATATAACATTCCCTCAGGGTCTGTGATGAACCTAATTTTATCAATTCCGTTTTCTGACATTATCATCATAATTGAGCTCGAAACAGCCTTATCAATTCCAATAAGTTCATTAACATCATTGTACATATAATAAATTATTTCAGCGTTTTGATCAACCATCAAATTTTTAATTTTACCATTAAAAAATTTACCAAAGATCCTTATTCCCTTAATTTGATTGTAATTGTTTAGGCCTATTGTGTCTTTTTCAATAATAAATCCATTGTTTGTAACTATCAATGAATCTAATTTATTCTCTTCTATATCTTCTTTTAAAACTATCTCATCACCACTTATTTGACTATTTCCGTCCCACAAGATTGGATTAATCATATTAATTTGTTCTTGACTCATAATTTGCAATTCTTTTTTTTTCAATACTTTTCTCATTAGTCTAGTTATGCCTTTTTTTTCATCAATATGTATAAAATCTGATTTTCCACTCATATTTTTTTTGAAAAGCTTTACATTATTAAGACCTTTTATTATTCTGTTTTTTTTATCACCAACTGAGTAAAGTGTATCAGCTGCGATAAAAAGTGAATCAATTTCAGTAGTATTTACAGCAATAGGATTTATAGTTACTATAGCAGAATCTTTTTTTTCAAAAACTTCCGCAAATTCACCTAAAATTTGAATTTTTTCTGTTGTATCAAAAATTGAAATATTTTTTGCCGCACTGGCATATTTTATTTCATTATCAAAAAATATACTATCCCCTTTTATTATCCTTTCATTCATATTGATTGTTGCATCATCTAAAAAGTGACCCCTTTTTAACTTCCCATTATAAAATCCTCTGTTACAAATTATTTCATAAGAGTCTCCAGTGATTTTAGTGGATTCCAAAAAATATGTTTTTTCTTGACCGATAACATAGTCTAAACTTTCTGACTCAATGACATAGTTTGGGTTTGTTACGACTATGTTATTTCTGAATTTATATTTATCAAAATCTAAGAGATAATCACCTTTTTCACTTTGTATCGTTGTCAGACTATCAATTATATTTCCACCATTAAAAAATGAAGCAATATTGTTTTCCCTATCATAAAAGAGTTCATTAGAATTTAATTTTGTTTTGTTGTTAATTAAAGAAACTTTACCATAACTAAAAAATTTTTTTATTCTCCCATTATAGTTCAGAGAATCGCAATTTAGTTCTAATGAATCTCCTTGTTTCAAAAAAACATCCCCCATGGCAATGAATTTATTTTTTTTCTGAAAAAAAATTGCATTGTTTGAATAAATATCCATATTATCATGTCTCAGGTGAACCTGTTTGCTAATAGAACCCCTTAGAATATTAGCATCAGGGTATAACGTTTCATCTTTATCTAATGAGCTGGCGCTGATTATTTCAATCTTTTTTTCTTGTGCAAAAAAATTTTGAGAAGAAAAAATTAATAATAAAAATGATATAATATTTAGTTTAAACAATTATAGTTTGTTTTCGATCAGGTCCAACAGAAACTATCTTAATCTTAATTCCTACCTGCTTTTCAATAAAGTTTATATAATTTTTGAAATTGTTTGGAAGATCCTCAAAATTTTTTGTTTCAGTAATATCGTCCTCCCATCCATCAAATTCCTCATAAATTGGCTCAAGGTTTTTACTTTCTAGTGAAAAGGGAAGGTGATCAATTAATTCTCCTTTGTAGTTGTATTTTGTGCATATTTTGATTTTTTTTATTCCAGATAGTACATCACCTTTCATGATTGCAAGTTTTGTAACTCCATTGATTATTATTGAGTGCTTTAGAGCAACTAAATCAAGCCAACCACACCTTCTAGGTCGTCCGGTAGTTGCTCCAAATTCTTTTCCAACATCCGCAATTTTTGCTCCGACGTTGTCATGTAATTCAGTTGGAAACGGACCACTACCAACTCTGGTAGTGTATGCTTTAAAAATACCAATTACATCATTAATTTTGTTTGGTGCAATTCCTAAACCTGTAGAGGCACCTGCAGCTGTTGTCGTTGAGGAGGTTACGTATGGATATGTACCAAAATCTATATCAAGTAATGAGCCTTGAGCACCTTCTGCAATGATTTTTTTTCCGTTTTTCAAACTTTCGTTAAAAAAATGCTCACTATCAATAAACTTGATCTCCCTAATGTAGTCAATTGAGTCAAAAAAATTATTTGATAATTCATCTATATCAAAATCTATATTGACATTAAAATTTTTAATTAAATCTAGGTGTTTCTTTTTAAGATTTTCGTATTTGATAGTCCAATCATCCTCATCTAAATCACCTATTCTTAACCCGTTTCTTCCAGTTTTGTCCATGTATGTTGGACCAATACCTTTTAATGTGGAACCAATTTTTTTTGCTCCTTTTGATAGTTCAGATGCTTTATCAATTAGACGATGTGTTGGAAGTATTAAATGAGCTTTTTTAGAAATGTATAATTTGTTTTTTAAGTCAGCACCAACTGCTTTAAGTTTTTCGATTTCATTTTTAAAAATCACAGGGTCAATTACTACTCCATTACCAACAACATTGACCTTATTTTTGTGAAATATCCCAGAGGGTATTGTATGTAAAACATGTTTAATTCCATCAAAAATTAGTGTATGTCCAGCATTAGGACCTCCCTGAAATCTTGCAATTATGTCGTAATTCTTAGTTAAAACATCTACTATCTTCCCTTTTCCTTCGTCTCCCCATTGAAGACCCAAAATCATATCAATTTTCATTTCTTGTTTTTCGTTGCGTAAAAATATAAAGAGTGTTTATCAACCTTGACATTAAAAATATCTTCAATGGACTCTTTAATATTTTGAATTCTGGGGTCACAAAATTCTATAACATCTCCTGAATCTGTCAAAATGATATGATCATGCTGTCTGTCAAAGTACGATTTTTCATAATGAGCCAAATTAGAACCAAATTGATGTTTTCTTACTAGGTGACACTCTAATAAAAGCTCAATTGTGTTGTATAAAGTAGCCCTGCTAACTCTATACTTTTTTTTAATCATTAGGGTGTTAAGGGATTCGATATCAAAGTGGTCATCTAAGTCATATATCTCTTTAAGAATTGCATATCTTTCAGGTGTTTTTCTTTGAGAATTTTTTTCAAGA
>Ga0066364_10000103_pt1 | contig 14622 bp, 23 predicted proteins | sample Knorr_S7_td_Surf_FD_70970 | JGI IMG/M metagenome (GOLD analysis project Ga0066364, IMG submission 70970) | Marine microbial communities from Southern Atlantic Ocean transect - Knorr_S7_td_SurfaceA_ad_6m_LV_A | ecosystem: Environmental > Aquatic > Marine > Oceanic | place: Southern Atlantic...
GACTATTTTGGCAGTTTCTATTATAATAAGCACTTACAAGGAGGCAAAATGAATAACATTTTGAAATATGGAGCAATAGCACTTTTAGGATTCGTTCTTACGGCGTGTTCTAACACAATGGTGAAGTTGCCCTTAGAAGGCAAAGACAGATCAGTACCTAAATGGTACTTGAAGCATAAAGATACAGGCAAGGAAGGCGTCATTTTTAGAAAAGGTTTCTATTATGCAGTTGCAGTAGCAGTATCGCCAGACATGGAGATGAGTTTGAAGAAGTCTACATTAAAGGCTAAGGCTAAAATTGCTGATAGAATCAATGGAGAAATGAACAATAAAACTTTCATTGAATATACTGAAAAAGGTTCTGCAGAAAGCATGACTGGTATATTAGAGGCACAAGATGTCATAGTAAATGATATCAGTAAGACTCTATTAAGAACATATTCAGTTACAAAGAAAATGACTGTTTATAACTCTAGCCTGAACAACTACAGGTCGTTTGTGTTGATTAAACTTTCTAAAAAAGATGTATTAGATTTAATCAAATCATATAATAATGATAAAGCAATCGATCAGGCTTCAAACATTAAAACAGATATCAAAGATATTTCTAAGGACTAGTATCCGATGAGGTATTTGATTATCGCAATCGTACTATTGGTATCTGTTTTATGGACGACCAGTGTAATGGCAGGTGGTCCTTGGAGTGAGCAATACTGCAACCTAAAAACAGAAACAGTTAAAGTAGTTGACGGTAATGGTACGGTAATAGACAGCAAAACAACCGAAGTATTGGTTTGTGATGATGGTGTAAAGGACTTCTTGGCATATAGTGGTATCGCCAAAGAATGTAGAGAGTATTATTATCATATTAACCTTAAAGGTTACTTAATGAAGAAGAAGGGATATGTTTGTGAAAAACTCGACGGCAGTTATGAGATTGTTCATCCTAGGATTAATTAGTTTACTATTAACTAATTGTGCAAGTAATAAACACGATATAAATGATTCGGGATCGTACAAAAGTGTCAATCAACACTATACAAATGTTAATAGTTCAGCAAATATTCTGTACAACTATACATTGTCCAAACGATATAGTTTAAGCAAGGAAGATAAAGAAAAACAACGAGACACTGTTTTCTATGTACTTAATAACCTAGATGAAGGCAAGGTTGCTAAATGGTACAACGAAGAAAAAGAGAGTTGGGGAGCAGTTAAAGTTGTTGCAACTTTTCCTACAGGAACTGGTTATTGTAGGATTTTATTCAGCGAAATAGGAAAAAAAGATAAATCTAGGTTCTACAAAGAGACTGCTTGTAAGGATCTGGCTTACTACGGTTGGCGTTTTATTAGATAAATATTAGCAGTATTATGTTTTTCGGACTGTTAGTATTATTCACCGCCCTGACTATATCAGGTGTAGCGATTTGGTATTCGGTAGCAGGTTTAGTTGCTATATTTGCCGCCGCGGCTGTGCCTATTATCATAATGGGTGCTTCACTTGAAATAGGAAAATTAGTCACAGCATTGTGGCTTCATAGGAATTGGAAAAGGGCAAAATGGTGGCTTAAGAGTTATTTGACAGTTGCAGTAGTCGTTTTAATGTTTATTACGAGTATGGGTATCTTTGGATTCCTTTCCAAGGCACATATCGAACAAAATCTAGCCAGTGACACAGTTGAGCAAAGAATTGACATACTAGAAGGCAAGATAATTGCTGAAGAAAAGTACATTGAAAGACAAAACGATACAATAGATAGAATATCCAATAAAGATAAAACAAGCAACAACAGATTTGATAAAGACATTGCAATAGAGCAAAAGAAAATAGACGATGCATATGTACGTTTAGAAGTGCTTGATAAAGATGTTGAAGCATTTACTTCAAACAACAAAGGTTGGGGTGGAACAAAAAGGGTAAAACAAGGACTTGCTTTAAAAGAACAACAAGCACCAGAACGTGAAGCATTACTCAAGCAGATTGAAAAAGCCCAAATCAAAATAGATGAAATTAGGTCAAAAAATGATCAGTCATTAGACAGTATTGATGTAAAAATTGAAGCAGTTGAAAAGAATATTTTTGATGCCAACAGCAGAATTGATGGATACCTATTAGAGATTGAACCTCTAAAAGGTGATGTGATGAAACTTGAATCAGAAGTTGGCCCTATTAGATATATTGCAGAGTTTGTATACGGAGAAGAAGCCGACAGGAACCTACTCGAAGATGCAGTAAGGTGGGTTATAATAACGATTATCTTTGTATTTGATCCATTAGCAGTATTACTTTTGATTGCGTCCCAATATCACTTTATGTGGAGATATGAAGACAAGTACGGTAAACTGCCCCCAAATTCAAATCCAAACAATAACGGGCCAGACACTCCTCCATCAAAAAAAAAGATTGAACCGGTAATAGAAGATCCAGTAGAAGACACATACGAGCCAATTAAGCCTAAGCCATTATCAGCATCTAAAATAAAAGAGTTTAAAGAACGTGAAAAACAAGAAATTAAAAAATTAGAAGCCATTGCCGCAGAGGCCCGTGCTGAAGAAGAAAAGCCTAAAACATTAAAGTTAAGTGAAATTGTAAAACAACAAGAAGAAAATAAAAAGTTAATGCAAGAACAATTGGCAAGTCGTTCTGATATGAAAGATGGCTTTGATCCTGCAGAAGTAGAAGGCTACGAAGAATTCAATAAAAAATATGATATGGATCCTGTGGTTAATCCGGAATGGGAAGAAACTTTACCTAAAAACTTAAGAGCAGTTACAGGTAATAAAGAAGAAGGACCAGAGAAACCTTTGTCATCCTCTGGTTGGAACTATGATAAACCTACAATGAAAAAATTGAAGGAAAAAGCAGAAGCAGAAGAAACTCCAACTGAAGAAGAAATCAATTCACTGATACAAGATGCAGAACAAAATGCTCCTGAGGATGTTAAAATCGAATACACAGATTTTGAAAGAGGAAGACTTTTAGAGTACGAACAAAAAGAGAAAAAATTAACAGACGAAAAAACATTATGGAAAAGAGATAACCCTGAAGACACAATTAAGCGTCATAAAGAATGGTACATAAAAGGAATAATAGACACACTGCCTTGGGAAAACTATAAGCCTAAGGAAGAGGAAGAACCTCCATTGCCACTTGATCAGTGGAATAAAATGATTGCTGAAGCAGAAAAAGAGGTTTCGAAAGAGGAAACCAAAAAAAAAATCCGCAAAGAAAAAGACGTTCATAATGAGAGATCAGGAGAATCAAACCAGAATAAAGTACAAGCCCAAAGGTTGAAACCTGACCTAACAACCGTACTACCATTAAATTTTGAATTGGGTGCAGAGAACTATGTCCAAAATGAAGAACAGAATAACAATTCAGTTTGGAAGAATATCAAAAAATAATCAAATAAATTAATACAATGCCTGAAGTTAAATTAATTACACCACCAGATTCTATTCACGATTCAAACAAATCAATTCTATTAATAAATTTTAATGATACTTTAAAAGAAGGCTTTAACAAAGCAATGACTGGTATTGACTATGATGTAAACATATACCTTTATGACTTTGAACGTATGTTGAATGAACAATGGTTAATTGCAACTATATCATTTGTAGACAACATCGTTATTAATACAGAAGGATTAGATGGTCATTGGTTATTAGGTTATATTTTAAGCAAGTCAAAGACTTTTTATTTTGCTCCAGACAATGGAAAACAACCGTACAAATTATTAAATGCAAACAGGATATATTCATTTGAAGAAGCCAGTAAAATATTTGTTAAAAAAACAGAACCTGCATTGACAAATGTAATGAGTGAAAAACTAAACAACCCTGAGGATTAAATGAAAGCAGATCTTTGGTTTCCAACAATAATATGGCAAGGTGCTTTGAAGCAAGTCAATAACATTGAATTAGCAGAATATGTTAATAAAATGCAAGAGGATACACCTGGAAGAAGAATAAGCAATTATGGTGGTTGGCAAAGTGAAGCACAAGACTTGCTGGCACAAAAACCTGTAGGAGTCGAAGTATTACTACAAGGAATCCAAACAAGTATTAACCAATGCACAAAAATGGCTGGATTGCCTGTATTACAAATTAGTGACTTTTGGTGGAATGTTAATCCTAAAGGCAGTTACAATCAACCTCACAATCACAGAGACAGTTTATTAAGTGGAGTTTACTATATAGATGCCACACCTGAACAAGGTAGAATACAATTCTATAGAGAAGATGATGCAGAATTCTTTTTGCCAAGACTGCCCAAGTACACTCAGATTACATCACAAAAAGCGACCTATGATCCTGCACCATCTAAAATTATTATTTTTCCTAGTTGGGTAAAACACAGTGTTGAAGGCAATCCTACAGATAGAACCAGATTAAGCATGAGTTTCAATACTATGATTGCAATGACTCCTGAAAATGATGAAATAGCAAAACTCAATGGATTTCAGCAGTAATTTTTTTTGGTAATTTTTTTTTAATTATGCTCTTGATTTTTTGCAAAGAATCATTATATAATATACATATCACAACATTAAGTGATAAATAATAATGTAAGTTGCTTAGATAGGACTTACATTAACATTAACTTGCTTAATAAGGAGGAAAACAATGACAAATAAAGCACTATCTATATTCAATCAATTAAGACCAGTAACAGTAGGGTTTGACAATGTGTTCGATCATTTTGAAAGAATGATTGATGATCACAATTTCAATACCATGACTGCTACAAACTTCCCACCGTACAACATAGTGAAGACTGGTGACTACACATATGACGTAGAACTTGCACTTGCAGGTTTTTCAAAAGACGACATAGATGTAGAGTACAAAGACAATATGTTGACAGTCAAATCTAAGGAGAAAACTAAAGATAAGGACGTAGACGGTATGCTTCACAGAGGAATCAGTAAGAGATGGTTTGCAAAATCATTTACTATTGCGGATGATGTTGAAGTCAAAGGAGCAGAACTAAAAGATGGTTTGCTTAAAATATCTATGGAAAGAATTATTCCAGAAGGTAAAAAAGCAAGAACTATCGAAGTGAAGTAACTTTGGATATGGGTAGGGTGGCAACACCCTACCTAACAAATAGGACAAATATGACCGGAACAGAATTAGACGTACAAATTGATGAAAAAATTAAACAGGTTGTAAAAGAACCAAATAATTACAAAGTCATATTGATGAATGATGATGTCACACCTATGGACTTTGTGATAGACATTTTGACTACCATTTTCCACCACAGTATTGAAACTGCCAAAGAACTTACACTCAAGATTCATAAGGAGGGGTCCTGTGTTGTAGGTATATACACATATGAGATCGCAGAACAAAAAGGAACTGAGGTTACCAATACTGCTAGGACCAGGGGTTTTCCACTCCAAGTAATAGTTGAACAAGAATAAGTTTTGGATCTCTCTAGGAGAGAACAATGAGTAAATTAAAAGAATTGACCTGGGAGGTCCATAAAAATGCAGAGAGACAAGCATTTGTAAAAGAGATCTTCAAAGGTGAAGTAGAACCAAAGCGATACGCAGAATTTTTATTCAATCAACACGCCATATATGATATACTTGAAGCCACTGCAATGATGCATGGATTGTTTAACGATATGCCAACAGTTAGACGAGCACCCAACATTATGGAGGACTTCAATGAACTTTGGGGCAATGACGAAAAACCAGAATTAAAATCCTCTACAAGAAAATACATGGATCATATTTTTAAAATAAGAGAAGATATTGATAAGGTGATGGCTCACGTGTACGTTAGACACATGGGTGATTTAAGTGGCGGTCAGATGCTAAAAAAGAAAGTTCCAGGTTCAGGTAAACTATATCAATTTGATGATGACGTTCAAGCAATAAAAGAAAAAATCAGAAGTAAGTGTAAAGATTCAATGGCAGACGAAGCCAAAATTTGCTTTGAATATGCTACTGAATTATTCAAGGAGATGAATGACAGTGAAGTTAAGTAAAACCTCACCCTTAAGAGAAGCAAGAAAAGACTTCTCAGGTAACCTAATAAGAACCAATATACTGCAACAAGAAGTAAAGTATTTGAAAAGCAGGGTACAAGAAACTGACTGTGGACATATCCTAACTGCAATAAGTGTGCTTGAGGACAGAATCAAAGCAATAAAGGGTGAAGAGATAGATGATCCTTTTATAGATGGGAGCGTATAATATGAGTTTTATTTGGGACACATTAATTGATTGTCAAAAACAAATCATAAATGAATTTGATAAACGCGGTAGAGAGATCGAAGAGCCAGGCATGGCACAATTTAACCAACCTGACAATGGTTGGATTAATAGGGTATGGCAAACCAAAGATTGTAGACGTTGCCATATAGATGTTGTAGATGCCAGAGAATCTAAAGCACTGTGGATGATGCACGTGTGCATATTTCCTAACCTTACAAACAATGGTCCAATATATGGCTTTGATGTTATTGCAGGAAAAAATAAAATGACGGGAGCCTTTCATGACTTTTCCAAAAGTTCTGGTGGTGAAGCACATCCATTAATAGATTGGTTTAAAGATGCAGTAGAAGAGTTTGTGCCAAGTAAAAGAAGAGAATTGCCTGAATGGGCATTGAATATATTCAGTGGTTCAATGATTGCGGCAGGTAATGTAAGAACAGATGAAGAAGCAAAAGCCATTGTGCAGTTGGCAATAGACAACCTTAAGGTATATTTTGATAGTATTTGTGATTACAACGACACTGCTAAAGAAGAAGACACTATTACTGCCCAGAACTATTACTGTCATAACCAACAACAAAATCCACACACACCTAAAGTAATGAAGTCTTTAGGACTTAAAGAAGCAGACGTAGAATTATTTTGCACTGATGCTTTATTTCCTAAGATTAAAACGGCAACATCTACAAAATAATTCAAGTTTTATAAGATTATTATTGTTTGACTTAAAACAAAAATAATGTTAATATAAAGAATGAATGTTTACATCACAGGTGGAAATAAAAGTTTACGTGAACTTGCACACAGTCTAATAGATTATTGTGCTATAAAATTGTTTTCCAATAATCTTAGAGACAAAATTACAATTGACGTAGATTTTACTAGAAGACTTTACAAAGAAGATGGAATACTTGGTGAAGTTGATTTTGATGATAACAATCATAGACCCAAAGAATTTACAATGACTGTTGACATTACAGGATCAAAAAGAAGAATAATGGAAACTATTGCCCATGAAATGGTTCACATCAAACAATATGCCAAAGGAGAATTGGTTGATTTGAGCAGATGCGGATCCACTAGATGGCTGGAGAGTGTGGTGGACAGTCAGACAAATTACTGGGATCTGCCCTGGGAAGTTGAAGCACACGGCAAAGAATTAGGACTTTTTATCAGATGGGCAGAAGCAAATGACCTTGGAAAGCATGGTTGGACTCAAGAAAGTCTAAAATAATCTTTATAAAGTACGCATATTATCCTAAAAACACAATTTTTTTTACTGTCAAAAAAAATTAAATACGTGTATGCGACACACCATATCACACAAAGCCAGAATCAAAAGAGCCTTGATGAAACGCGGGGGCATAAAAAATTACACACCAACAGATCAGGTTGCCAAAACTTGGTTCACAATACTGAATAGAGCATTGTTTGAAAACAAATTGAAGCCTGTAGATATCCAAGTCAAAAGGTTGAGAGGTTGCATTGGACAACTTCATATGGACTGGGACGGAAGATATTCCAAAGCAGGTACGTGTGATCAAAGAAAACTACCGTTTCATAATCCTACTTTTGCATACAAAATAGAATTACACAATAGATTTAAAACATGGAAAGACTTTTTAGAAACGTTGGCACACGAAATGGTGCATCAATATCAAGTGGAAATTCAAAAAGATCCATACTCAAATCACAATGCTAATTTTTATGCTTGGCGAGAAAAGTTTGCTAGGTATGGAATGAAGTTAACTCTCTAATTTAAAATCACTATTTATCAGTTTTTTGGTTTAGTAAGGTCATCTAGTGTGATTATATGAGTTTCTGGAAAACTTAAAGCGTCTTTTGGTACAGTTTCAGTCGCACGTTTTGGTCTTACACGTGATGCATTCTTAATGGCTTTGTCCGCTTTCTTCTGTTCGCGTCTACGAACTCTGTCCGATTTCTTAGCCATTTGTACTGCTCCATTAATAATATTTAACTGACTGTTGACTTTATATGCAAATAATGTTATATTTAAGAGTATTTGAACTAATTAAACGTATAAAATGGAGGACCTGTTGAAGATAGAAGTAAGGAACGGAAATGTTGAAAAAGCACTTCGAGTTATGAAAAGGAAGTTGAAAAAGGAAGGCATTTTTCAAGAATTGAAAAGACGTCAGTATTATCAAAAGCCTAGCGAAGTAAAAAGAGAAACTCAAAAAAGAAGACTGATCAATATCAAAAAAGCAGAAAAAATAAGAAGAATAAATTCATAAATGACTTGGTTGTTCTGGCAAGTACCCGAATACAGAGTAAAGCACTACATTGTAATGATGTTAATGGTGCTGTTTTTATTGCCATCTTTATTAGGAGTCAAATACACATCCATAGGTTACTTGTTTAACTTTATGTGGGCGGATTTCATTTTATATAGTTTATACGGTGTTCAAGACAAAATTAATAATAACAAAAAGGATGATGATGCAGACAATTCATTTTGATGACAAAGTGGTAGTGGAGTCCATAAACACTGGCAAAACAATTGATGCTGATGTACTTTCTTTTAAAGAAAATAGTTTTTTGAGTGTTGTAATTCAAAAAACTGTGAAACTTCATATGCAATACAATGAAGCAAAGAAATTATATATTGGTAGTATGTCAGGTATGGAGTTTGTCACTCAAGGCCCAGAAAAATTTGTTACAAAGCACGGTAGATAGAATCTAAATTGTTCTATCAAAAAGCCAAGAAAGATAAATTACAATTATATGAAAAACATCGGAATATTAGGTGCTGGAAAAATTGGTTCAACAATTCATTCATATCTTAAAACGACTGAACATAACGTAACGGTTGCAGATAAATTTGGCAACGATGAAGTTCAAGCACTAGATGTTTTCAACAAAAAAGAATTAGATTCCTTTGTATCCAAACAAGATATCATAGTTTCAGCGGCGCCTTATGATGCTAATCCTTTAATTGCAGATTCTTGCAACGAAAATAATGTTGCCTATTTTGATTTAACAGAAGATACTGCGGTAACTGATCATATCAAGACTTTCCAATCAGATGTATTCATGATGCCGCAATGTGGATTTGCTCCTGGAGCCATAAACATTGTAGCAAGTAATCTTATGAAACAATTTGAAAGAGTAGATAAAGTAAACATGAGAGGTGGTGCGTTACCCAAATATCCAAATAACAAAATGTCCTACTATCTTACTTGGAGTACATCCGGTTTGATAAACGAATATATTAATGACTGTGATGTGATTAGGAACGGCAAACATATTAAAACACAACCTTTAGATGGTTTAGAAACAATTTATATTGATGGAGACAAATACGATGCATTTAACACATCAGGTGGTGCCGCAAGTATGTGTGAAACATTTGCAGGCAAAGTTAAAACTTTAGACTATAAAACAATTAGATATCCTGGACATCATAATTCAATGAAGTTCTTACTGGATGATTTAAATCTTAAACATAATAAAGAAAAATTTATTGACCTATTTGATCAAGAAGTACCATACACAACATCAGACGTGATTGTTATGTTTTGTAGTGTGGTAGGAATCAAAAATGGAACTTTACAAGAAGTCACATACAGCAAAAAAATATATGGCGACGAAGACTTCAGTGCAATACAAAGAACAACTGCTTCAGGAATGTGTGCTATTGTTCTTGCTTATGCTGAAGGAAAACTAACAGGCAAAGGTTTTCAAAAACAAGAGGATGTACCATTGGAAACTTTCTTAAGTAATAAATTTGGTAAACTTTATGAATAAAAATGATTACGACAAAATAATAAACAGAGCAATAGAAATACAAAAAGAATGGAGAACCATACCAGCACCTAAGAGAGGCGAATTAATTAGAGTATTCGGAAATCATCTTAGACAAGACATTGAAGTGATTGGCAAAGCAATCATGCACGATGCAAAGAAAATACACGCAGAAGCAATTGGTGAAGTCCAAGAAGCAATTGATATGTGCGACTTTGCTGTAGGTTTATCTAGACAGTTATACGGACTTACAATACAAAGCGAAAGACCAGAACACAAATTGCAAGAAGTTTATAATCCATTAGGAGTTGTTGGTGTAATAACTGCCTTTAATTTTCCTTGTGCCGTTTGGGCATGGAATCATTGTTTGGCAATGGTGTGTGGAAACAGTGTGGTTTGGAAAGGTTCACCTAAAGCAAGTCAAGTTACAAAAAGTTGCAAAGAAGCATGGGACAGTGCAGTAAGCGAATGTTTTTTTCCTGATTTAAAATTTAAAGATTTATTGCAAGTTGTTGAGGGAGATAAAGAACAAGCAGAATGGATGGCAGATGATTCAAGAATAAATCTATTAAGTGCCACAGGTTCAACAGCAATGGGTAAAGCATTGGCTCCGAGAGTGTCCGCAAGAATGGGCAAAGGGTTATATGAATTGGGCGGAAACAATGGCATGATTGTTTCTGAACACGCAAATATTGATCTTGCAGTAAGAGGTATTGTATTTGGTGCTGTTGGTACGGCAGGACAAAGATGTACAACATTAAGAAGATTAATTGTGCATAATTCTGTGTATGACTCTTTATTAGAAAAATTAAAGTCTGCATATGCAAGTTTGCCAGTAGGTGATAATTTTAAAGAAGAAACATTAGTTGGTCCACTTATAAATCAAGAATCAGCAGATAGAATGCTTTCGGTATTAGAACAAGCCAAAGAAAAAGGCTACACGGTACATGGTGGTGAAGTTGTAGAAGGTTGCACAATACGTCCAGCAATAGTAGAAGCATCTGAACAATGTGATTTAATTAAGACAGAAACGTTTGCACCTATTTTATATGTATTAAAGTATACCGATTTAGACGAAGCAATAAATATTCATAACGCAGTTCCGCAAGGATTAAGTTCTTGTATCTTCACAGACAATGTGCAAGAAGCAGAAACTTTTACCTCAGCGGTAGGTTCAGATTGTGGTATTGTTAATATCAACATTGGCCCAAGCGGAGCGGAAATTGGCGGTGCATTTGGTGGTGAAAAAGACACTGGTGGTGGACGTGAGTCTGGTTCTGATGCATGGAAACAATATATGCGTAGAAGCACAGTCACAATTAACTACGGAAAATCATTACCATTAGCACAAGGTATTAAATTTGGAGACTAAAAATGCCAAAAGGATTTTATAGAGATCCAGAACTCAAATTCGATCTGGACAAGATGCAACAAGCATTGAAAGAAGTTGACTCTAGAGTAGCAAGACAATCACCATTGGGAGAAAGAGATATTAATGCAATCTGTTTGACACAGATACCAAATGATCCTAATTCAATTACAGGTGGCAATGTGAGAGGTTTGTTTTGGACCAAACCAGATAGCACCTATGAAGAAGTGCAAAGGGAACAACCTATTGACGAAGAACAATATTCAGAATTTGTAAAACTATTCCAAGACACTTACTTCAAAGAAATGTATGATTCAATCACCAAAAAATACAAACTTGGTAGAGTTAGGTTGCTTTGGAAATTGCCACGTACCACTTTAAGTTGGCACAGAGACCCTGAACCTAGATTGCATATACCAATCGTTTCAAATTTTGGTGCCCGAATGTGTATTGATACAGAAGTTCATCATATGCCTGCAGATGGCGGAGTATGGATCACCGACAACACAAAATATCATAATGCATTTAATGGCGGAGAAGAAGATAGAGTACATCTTGTAGCCACAGTTTTAGATTGTGATATGTCTATATTTGAATAATTTGGTAAACCACTTTTCCAAAAAACCTTGACTTAAACAGCCTTAGATAGTATATTAGTATTAATATGTTAGACATAATAAAAAATGTTTTTTCGACTGGAACGAATACTGTACAGAAAAAAACAGCAATCAAAAGAGGAGTTAGCTCAATGGCTAAAACTAAAACTATGACTATACAAAAAAGAGTAGAAAATGCTTTATTAAATGGTGAAGCATTAACATCAAATGCTATCAAAAATAGATTTGGTGCTGGTAACCCAGGTGCTGTAATTCAAGCATTAAGATTCAGCGGTGTACCTGTGTTCTTAAACACTAACAAGAAAACTGGTGTTAAAGTATACAGAACAGGTAAAGCACCAAAGGCAATCGTAGGTGCTGGATACAGAGCAATGGCAAAAGGCGTACAAATATAATTGTATAGTTTTTAAACCAAAATTAAAAAAGGCGGCTCCGGTCGCCTTTTTTTATGACTTGACTTAACAAACTTTTTTCTGTATAATGTTTAATATAAGGAAAAAAATATGAGCGAATTTAAACAAGGTATATTCAATATACTTAAAAAGTTAGGGACAAGCAGTTTAGCACTTGCTCTGATTTATACCGCAGGACATATCATAATTGCTATGGCAGTTGTCAGCACGATGACTGGTGCAAGTCTTTGGGAGGCTGGAGCAGTTGCATTGATTGAACCTAGTATAAATGGAGTTTGGTTCTATGTTTTACACAAAATTTGGCGTAAATTCAGTGGCAATCCTAACGCAAAAGCATTCGACGATTAAAACCTCCATAATCATTGAGATCTTTGGTAGTTGACATTTTTCAATAAGACAGTATAATATTAATAAGCGGTCCTAAAAAAACTGCAAATTAACCTTAGGCTGGATATGCCGACAACAAAGGATATAAGATGAGTAAACACGCAGATATTGTTAATGAACAATATAATCATAAAGAGAGTAATTTCGTATCTCTACAAACACGTATAACAGAAGCATTCAAATTAGCACCAAAATTTGATGCACAACTAGAAGCAGTCATAGAAGAATTCAAAAGACGTAATAAAGGCAAATGGTCATCATTTAGTGACATGGCATTGGTAAACGCAATACCTGTAGATTTTAGTAAAATACTAATTGACTCAACAATGCAACGTCCGGTGAATATGCGTCATGTATTAAAGATCCTAAACTATTTCAGTCAAACCATGGTAATGCCTATACAGGTTTACAAAGAAGACGACAACTTTATTGCCTGGGACGGACAACACACCAGTATTGCACTTTATCTTATTCTTACAAAAGTGTTTGGTGAAAGACAAGCAGGCACAATGATTCCTGTGAACATCTATCCAGTAAAACAAAAATTAGAAATACGTAGGAACTTTATTTTATTAAACGGTGATGCAAAAGAGAAATTAGATTTTATTGATACCTATCGACAAATGGTTTATGGTGCAATAATTGATAACAGTGATGATCCAATTTGGCAAGACACTGCTAAAATTAATGACTTGCTAAAAAACGCAGGTTTATTTGCTACGCATGAAAAGTTTGGTGATGATCGAGAACCAGGTGCATTTACATTGTTAGCAGATACAATTATGACTAAAAAATTAGAAAAACGTAAAGATGTAGATGTTACTCGTATGTTTTCCAAGTATTGGGTGTACATAAATGAAGAACGTCCTGTACAGGCAAAAGAGGCTAGGATGCTTTATGAATACTTTGATGCTTGTTTTAAAGACGGTATTAAAGTAAATGACAAATACCTATTAGACTTTGCATTGTTTTGTAAAGAATACTTTGAAGCAAATTGGAGTGAAACAGGATCGTTTTGGAGCAAGGCAAAACTGTCATATGAAACTTGGTACAAAAAAGCCAATCCAGAAGAGTATGAAGAAAACGGTTTGAAAGGATTTACAACAGAACCACGTTTTGGTATTCCGTTCTTAATTGCCCAACTTAAAAAAAGCACCAAATTAAAAACACCTAAGTACAAACATCTGTATGCAGTTGCCAAAAAGGATCTTTGGTAAATGATTAGGAATCCAGATAAGGACAAGTTTAAAAGTTCTGCGGTATTAACAGAACAACAACTTGCAGGAAAAACTTGTATGTTGCAAGACTGCGACAACAAATTAAGTATGTATGAAGGACCTGGCAGTCAAACATTGTGCAGAGTACACCAATTGGAATGTGTAGAATATGGTGGTATGGGTAAAGCAGAAAGACCACACACATTTTACAGAGGTTGGAACTGTTCTAATTGTGGTTATGATCCTAGAACAGACGAACTTAGATTTGGATACATTAAAGACGAATATCACAAGTTAAGAGCCATGCGTGGAGTAATGCATGGAGACCATATACACCTAAAGAGTCGAGGAGGAGATGACTCAAAAAGCAACATTCAAACCCTGTGTGTTCTGTGTCATATGGCAAAAACCTATGGCGAAAAGGACTATTTGGGCACAAAAAAGTTATCCACAGACTAAAAACCCGCATAAAATGGGACTTCTTTAACCACATTTTTGGTTGACTTTTTGGTACTATAGACACTATAATAGTATTATAAACAAAGAAAGGCACCATGCAAAAACAAATAGAACAATACATAGAAAACATTAAAAAAGACTACGTTGGTTGGGGTAACCCAA